>Ga0180432_10003570_pt1 | contig 22012 bp, 14 predicted proteins | sample SS_ome_10_FD_132414 | JGI IMG/M metagenome (GOLD analysis project Ga0180432, IMG submission 132414) | Hypersaline lake sediment archaeal communities from the Salton Sea, California, USA - SS_1_MS_2 metaG | ecosystem: Environmental > Aquatic > Non-marine Saline and Alkaline > Hypersaline >...
ACATCCTGCGGTGCACGGGCCTTCATATAGTCATAGAACTGTATCATGCGGGGTATCAAACCGGCTGCGGTCAAATCGGCAGGCAGTTTTAGTCTCGCCGCCTCTTCGGCGGTATGTAACGGGTGGCCGAGTGGCGAGGGCGGCTGGTCGGGCTGAAACTGCAACTCCAGCCCCAGCACCGTGGCTCCGGCATAGACGGAGAAATCGGGGTACACTCGCGGTACCTGTGACAGGTCGAACTTCTCGTTGACAATGCGCGTGCCTGCCAGCTGCACATCCATCATCGTCTGCGCATCGCCGTGATAATCGGTCAACGCGACGCCGCAGTACTCACAGTAGGTCTCCGGCGCAAACGCCACCGACCAGGGAATGGTGCTGGGGGATTGCGTCATTGGGATCGCTCGCTACCAGGAATTTTAGGCTCCACCGGCTATACGATCACTCGCGACCTGAGTGCTGCCGCCGCTGCGGTAAACACGGCTAAGCCGGGCCCGGGCCGGTTCTGAGCCTCCGCATCACCGTGGGCCGCGCGCTTCTTCTCGCCCCAGGGCCCGCCGGTCTCGTAGGGAATCTGGCGCAGGAAGCTGGCCCGCTCAGGATGTGGCATTATCGCCATCGCATTGCCCTCCGGGTTGCAGATAGCCGCGATATTGGCCATCGCGCCATTGGGGCAGATCTCGGCCCGCTCATCAATGTTCCCCTCAACGTCGCAGTACTGGAACACAATCTGATCGTTCTCCTTGAGGGCTGCGAAGACGTCCGGATTCCTGGTAGTGAAACGCCCCTCACCGTGCGCGATGGGAATAGGGATGACTTCGCCGGCCGAGTAATCGGCGGAGAATACGCATCGCGACGGGGCGCAAGCCGTTCTGACATAGACCCATCGGCAGCAGAACTGCGCGATACGGCCGGCGCGGTCTGGTCTGTTCGGCGCAAGAGCCATCTCGACCTGGCCGGCGTGCAGCCCCGGCACCAGCCCTGACTCGACCATCACCTGTGCGCCGTTGCAGATGCCGATAAGGGGCTTGCCGTGCTCGGTGACTTCGTCGAATACGGTCTTAATGATGGGTTCTTTGGCCGCAATCACGCCGGAGCGGACGCGGTCCTGGTAGGAGAAGCCCCCCCCGATGATGTATCCGTCATAGTCGGCGAGTTGGTGTGGTGGCCGGTTCCAGCGGAAGACGTCACAGTCCAGGCCGGCATCCTCCGCCGCGCGCTTGCTCTCCCATTCGCAGTTCGAGCCGGGGAATTGTATCAGGGCTATTCTGGGGCTTTCACTCGTCATCCATGTCACCTCTCGCCCGTATTGCGTTGCGACAGCTTCATTTGCCGCCACGCTCATTGTACAGCTTCTTGACGTACTTCGCCAGATTATCGGCCAGGGTCTCGTAACGTTCCTGGCCGCCCATTGTCGTCGGGAAGGCATTGGCCGCATACTGGCGGATGACCGTCCCCTTGCCCAGTTGCTTGATAGTCACGAGTGGATGCACGCCGCTGATATTGCCGCGCCGCTTGTAGGAGATGCCGTCATAGCGGCAGACTTCGTGCTCGGCCTCAATCAGCACGGTGGCATCATCGGCAACGACGGGGTAAGCCAGATACCCGTAGTTATTGTCGCCCTCTTTGTAGGGAATCTCTAGCCATTCATTGAATGGTTCCAGGCCGGCGGTCAGCGGATGTTGCTGCACGACGCGGATCTTGGTGACCGCACCGCGGTGATAATAGTTGAATCTGATTCCCGACAACTCGCCGAACTTGATCGTACCAGGCGCGTTGTTGCCTGCCGGGGCCTCCCATTCGCGCAGAACGTATCCGCCGCTGCGATCGGTGCCCCAGCCGGGAACACTTTCGACAATGAGAGTACCACCCAATCTCACATACTTTTCAAGCAGGTCTCCCCATTCCGGCCTCATGCTGGAGCGGGAGACCTCGATGCAAAAAAATCATCCACCGCCTTTTCGGGATCGAGCTTGCCCTCCTCGAGTCGCCACCCGATATCAATACGCGGCAGCCCCAACGCTCGTTGCAGGCTACTTATCAGCGAGGTGTCACCTCCGGCGAGGGTCGCGAAGTACGGCGGATTGTCCAGCGCGCCACGGTACTTGCGAATCTCGCTTTCCGGGTCGCTGATATCGCCCCGGCCCCAGTCGTCGCCATCTTTCTCCCATTGCTTATGGAGCTCGCCCATGGCCGCATAAGCTGGATGGTCTATGCCCAGACCGTAGATCCGCGTGCCGAGAGCGAACTCGTGGGAAATCTCGCATTTCAGGACGGCGTCGCGGACGATATGTTCCTCGTTCGGGTTCTTTTCATCAGGCGTGAGCACACCCCAGCCGCCCTGGTAATACCAGATGTAGAGGCCGGAGATGAGCGGCTTGTCACCCATGATCTGGCGCACGCGCTTGAACTCGTAGCGCATGACATCGGCGTACATCTCGAAGCTCTTTGGATCGTAGTTGTCAATGTATGTGGCCGGCTTGCTCTCGGCGCGATAGTGGAAGACGACACCGTCTATGTAGGGGCCGCGAGTGCGTATGAACTCCTCGGTGATGCCCGGCAGGTAAAGCAGTGGCGCGAAAAGCAGTTTCGGATTGATGCTCCGCCAGCGGCGGGCCATCTCCGCCATCATCTCGGTGGTGAAGAAGCCCAGGTCATGGGAGAAGTCGTCGCAGGTGAAGGCCACGAAGTTGGGATATTTCAGCGACAACTGGGCGAAGCGCTCGACGGTCGTATAGAAGTACTCCCAGGCCTCGTCGCGCGGCATCTTGCGCAAATCCTCTTTCTCACTGGGTGGAACCAGGGTGGCCCAGACCTTGACGCCGACCTTCTGCGCGCTTTCCGCCACTTTCTCAAGCAGTGCGAAGTTGTCGTCATTCCACAAATAGCCCGCCGGCCCGAAATCATAGGTGTCAAACCCGGTCTCCTTGATCCGCTTCATGTACGCATCCAGCATCTCACCGTCGAATCTCGCGGTCTGCGTTTTCCTGTCATAGTAGAATTCGTAGCCCTGGTTGAAGCTGAACTTGCAGGTGACGTTCTGAAAAACCTGGCGTGCGTAGATGGTGTGCTTGCGATCCTGCTCCATCAACTGGCCGCGCAGGATGACTTTTACCTCGTCAGGCATGACACCCTCGCCGTCGGCGGTAAGTACATAAGTGCCGTCTGTCAGGCCTCGGGTCGGCAGTTCGACTTCGGCCTCGGTACGCAGGTAGATATCGCGGCCGGGTTGCTTTCTCCCCTCCACGACGACTGCGCTGCTGGAGACTTCCTTGCCCGCCTCATCATAGAGAGCGATCTTCAGCGGCATGGCGATGGCAGGCCTCCGCACGCTGATTGTCACCAGCGCTTTCAACGGTTCAGGTTGTGTGGCGTAACCCTCGGCCGGGCGTATGCCCACGGTGATGTCGTCATACTCCGAAAGGTGCCAGGGACTTGTACCGGCGGCCCAGGCGACGGCGTTCATCAGCAGCCGAGCTTCCCCACCCGTCGGTATTTCCTCCTCCGAGCGGCCGTTCAACCCGACGCATGAACCGATACGCACGAGGCGGCCCTTGCCTACCGTACCCACGACCGTGAACGGCTCGTCGGCTTCACACCTGATCGCCGCTTGACCATCCGCCCCCGCCTCGAAATCCCAGTGGTCCCCAAATGCCACCGTGAATGCGCTGAGGCCGAAAGTGACCGGATGGTTGCTGAATGACGCGATGCTCTGGCCCGTATGGTGTGTCTGGCCGGCGAGGATTTCGGGGAACAGCTCTGTGGGCTTCGGTCCCGGACAGTTGTGTGTCATGACGAGGCCGCCGCCGTTTTCTACGTACTCACGCAAGACCTTCTCCCAGCCTGCCGGCTGCTTGCCCAGGTTATAGATATTCGCCAGCACGACGGCATCGAATTTGGCGAGGGTCTCGGCGCTGAGGTCGCTGAACCACTGCGGCTTGAAATCCGCATGCTCGCCGAGAGCCTGGGAGATCCCTCTCGCGCCGTAGCCCTTGCCCTCCGCCTTCGCAACATCCATCACGCCGACGTCAATACTTGCTGCTGCCGCCACAGCCACGCTCACCAGAATTGCCCACAGGACTGACATGGTCTTTGCGGTTCTCATCTTCATTCTCCTTGAGATTGTCTTAGTAGGTCCATGAACTCATCTTGGGAGAGTACGGGGATGCCCAGGGAGACGGCCTTGTCGTACTTCGAGCCGGTGGCCTCGCCGGCTACGAGATAGTCGGTGTGCTTGCTGACGGAGCTCGCGGCGCGAGCGCCGAGCTGCTCGACGGCCTGGTGCGCCTCATCACGGGTGAAGTTCTCCATCGTGCCGGTGAAAACGAAGGTGAGACCGGCCAGCGTCTCTGCCTTGTCTTCTGGCGCTGCAATGCTGACCCCTGCGGCGATGAGTTCATCCACCGTTCGGGCATTCTCTGCATTGGCGAAGAAGCCGGCCACGCTCTGGGCGATCTCCGGGCCGATTTCTGGGACCTCTTCCAATCGCTCGACTGAGGCCTCGCGCAGGGCATCAATGGTGCCGAACGCTGAGGCGAGCACGCTCGCCACATGTTCCCCGACATGGGGGATGCTCAGAGCGTAGATGAAGCGGGCCAACGTAGTCTGCTTGCTCGCCTCGATGGCGGCAAGTAGATTCTCCACTGAGATTTCCGCAAAACCCTCCAACTCAAGCAGCCGATCTTTGCTCAGGCCGTACAGTTCGGGCAGGCGTGTGACTATCCCTGCGTGGACGAACTGCTGCGCGCTTTTCTCGCCCATACCGTCTATGTCCATTGCGCCTCTGGCGGCGAAATGCTCCAGGCGGCCCTCGATCTGCGCCGGGCAATTCACATTCGGACAGCGCGTCACGACATCACCCTCCGGACGCACGGCTGCCGACCCGCACACGGGACAGTGTGTCGGCAGTCGGTAAGGCTTCGTGTCCGGCGGTCTCTTGTCCGTGACCACCTTCACGAGATGCGGGATGACATCTCCGGCGCGCTCGATTATGACCGTGTCACCGATGCGCACGTCGTGGCGATCGACTTCATCCTGGTTGTGCAGGCTCACGTTGCGTACTGTGACGCCGCCGATCTGCGTCGGCTCGACGACCATGATGGGGGTGAGGGCTCCGAGGCGGCCAACACTGCACTCGATGTCAACCACCCGCGTAGTCTCCTGTCGCGGCGGAAACTTGTGCGCCAGCGCCCAACGCGGGTTGCGGGAGCGCACTCCGAGTGTCTCCCGCGCCCACAACTCATTCACCTTCAAGACAATCCCGTCAATCTCGTAGTCTAGAGCATCGCGCTCGGCGACGCTGCGAGCATGATACGCCAGAAGCTCGTCGGTCCCCTTGCAGAGCATCGTGCGCTCGTTGACCACGAAGCCCCATTTCGGGAGGGTCTGCAGAAGCTCCCAGTGTGTCGCGAACTCATGCCCCTCAACGGTGCCCACATCATAGGCGAAGAAGTGGAGCTTGCGCCGGGCCGTTATCTTCGAATCAAGCTGCCGAAGCGAGCCGGCGGCCGCGTTGCGCGGGTTGGCGAAGAGCGGCTCGTCATCCTCCTGGCGCCGGCGGTTGAGCGCCTCGAAATCCGAAATGCGCATGTGCACCTCACCGCGTACCTCCAGCAGCGGCGGTGTCGCAAGCTCGCTATCAAGTAGGCGCAGGGGGATGCTGCTGATCGTCCGCACATTCTCGGTGACATCCTCGCCGGTGATGCCGTCACCACGCGTCGAACCCGTGACCAGCAGGCCGTCTTCATAGATGAGCTCGACGGCGAGACCGTCGAATTTCGGCTCAGCCACGAAGCTTATTTCCTCGCCGGCCTCCTTCCGGCACGTGCGCACGAAACTGCGGACGGCCGCTTCCTCGAAGGCGCTCTGCAGGCTCATCATCGGCAGCCGGTGGGTGACTGTGCCCAGCTCGTCTTTCGGCGGAGCCCCGATTCTCTGTGTCGGTGAATCGGGGGTAATGAGGTCGGGGAATCCTCCCTCAATCTCCTGCAACTCCACCATCAGCCGATCGTACTCTGCATCCGAGATGACCGGATCATCGAGCACGTAGTAGCGGTAGTTGTGATGGTTGAGTTGGTCGCGAAGCTCTGCGGCGCGCTGCTCAGCCTCCGACTTGCCCATTGCGTCCCTCCTGCCGCTTCCCTCTATCCGGTGACAGGCGGCAGACACAAGGCGTCCTCGCCTGTCCAATGCCTTGAACCGATGCCATTGCCTTCTGCCGCACGCCGTGCTGCAGCGCAAGACCTAACCCACGAACTCCCAGAAGTTGTCGCTGAAGAGGCCGGAAACGTCTCGCTGAATTTCCTCGCGCGTCGGTACCCAGCCCGAGCGCATGGTGTCGGAGTATTTTTCGGTCAGTATCTTGCTCAGGATATTGCGAAAGTGTGACCATTTATAGATGAGCTGGTCGAGAATGCGGGCATCGGAATGTTGCGGCACAAAGCTGAGGCCGAGCAACTCAATCCGCATCCGCGTCATCTCATCTATCAGGCTGGGGTCGTTGAGAAACCACCAGCAGCCGAAGGGCATCAGATTCGGGAACTTGCGCGCCGCCACACACAGCTCGTGCTGATTCTCACGCGACAGCATCGTCACGAGGAACTTGACATCCGCGTAGTTGGCACACATGTACTCGACGGCCTTGATATCGGCCTTACCCACGCCGTCGCCGGCCAGCTTCAAAGCCGGATTGATGAGCCGCTTCACCCCGATCATCATCGCGAACGGGAGATCCTCTTTGGCCGCAAAGGGCAGAATCGCATTCTCGATCACCTTGGCTTGCGAATCGTCAGCGGGGAACGAGAAATCCTCCGACAGCGACACAGCCATATAAACGGGGTTCATCACATCGCGCCAGTGAGCCAGAAAACGCATGATTTCGTCATAGCTATTACCCGACAGATCCGCTGCCACATCATATCCCTGCTCCGCCAGCAGCGGCGCTGTCTCCTCCCAGCGCACAATCAGACCATCGAGCCGCAGCGCAGCCTTGAAGCGCGCATCGCCTGTGCCGCCCTGGTTCCACACAGCCGCCTCCTGCTCGTCGAACGGATCGTTGGTCATTACCACCTCTTTGACATTGACTAGCTCGAAGACCTTGTCAATATACTCCTCGGCGGTCTTGTCTGCGAAATAGCCCCGCATCTCATTGAGGTCACGGCCGGCGACGTCCAGACCCAGCGCACCCAGCACTGTCAGTGGGCCGCGACACGCCTCCGAAATCGGACTGTTGTCAATGAAGAGCCGCTGCCAGATCAGGTCCGCCTGCGCGCTCTTCGACATCCGATAGTACTCCTCAGGAGTCGTGCGCCCGAACTCCGCCCGCATCACTTCTGCGATGAGATAGTGATATGTCACCAGCTCGTCCACACCCCACAGCAGCAAGTCACCGAAACGCGCATCGTAGATATGGGTGTGGATATCGGTAATCGGTGTAGTGGCTACGGTCTCGGCGACCACGCGCTCGAGCTCGCCGGTTGATAGAATCTTATCTTGCTCTGCCATTGTTAGTCTCCTTGCTCTGCACTTCTCGGCGCTGCAACCTCTGTTGACTTATACCCGTACATTCGCCACTAAGCGGATGGATTCCTCCGCCGCACCGTGCCGCCTGTGCACAGAGGATTCCAGCCGCCGCTCGTCGAACACTTAATCTGCGGCGGACATATCCCCTTTGGACACGGGTGAGACTAATGACCTCGCGTGAGCGTATAGTCGCGGCGATGGACCTACAGGAACCGGACCGGGTGCCGGTCATGTGCCAGTTGAGCATGGGCCATTACCTGGTCAATCTCGGCCTCGGCCCGGCGGACTACTGGCTGCACAACGACCCGATTGTCGAGGCCTTCCTGCAGTTGGCTGAGCGCTACCTTTTCGACGGCATCCTCATCAATCTACCCGGCCGCAATCCGGACGCGGCTGATTGCGTAGACCGCATCGAAACAGGCGAGGATGCAAGGATCATCCACTACACTGACGGGGGCAGATGCGTCTGCCCGTATGATGACTTGGCAAATCATATCGAGCCGCCGAAGATGAGCATTGATGAGATTGACCCGGATCTGCTCTTCTACGAGGACCCCCACACTCCGGGCGGGCTGAAGACGCCGCCGTTCTACTACGACCTCAAGCCCTACCAATGGACCGCAGAGGAGCTCTTTCCCGAATACATGTTCACGATAATTGACCGCGTGCTGGAGGCGGTCGGCGACCGGCTGAGCGTGCATTCCGAGGTCTTCTCCCCATTCACCCAACTGCTGGAGCGTGCCGGATACGAAGGGGCGCTGATGGGCCTCATCCAGGCTCCGGAGAAGTGTCACGCGATGCTCCAGGCCTACACCAGGGGCACCAGTGCGCTGGCAAGGAAGCAGGCGGCCCGTGGTGTTGATGCAGTGCTCATCTCAAGCGCTTTTGCAGGCGGCGGTTTCATCTCCCGGAACATGTACGAGCAGTTTGTCATGCCATACGAAAAGCAGGTAGCCACAGCCATAAAACAGACCGGCGTCAAGGCATATACCCACACCTGCGGCGCTATCGGCGACCGTCTCGACCTCATGGCCGCCACCGGCATAGACGGCGTTGACACCATGGACCCGCCGCCGCTGGGAAACACCGAGCTGGCCGACGCGAAAAAGCAAATCGGCGACAAGCTGTTCCTCAAAGGGAACATTGACCCCGTAAACGTGCTCCTCAATGGTTCCGTCGAGGACGTGCGCAGGGACGCGATACAGAAACTCGAGGCCGCCAAACAGGGCGGTGGATACATCCTCAGCAGCGCCTGCTCCGTAGCGCCCCGCGTGCCGCCGGAGAACTTGATGATTCTCCACGAGGTCGTCGATGAATTCGGGCGCTATTGAGGCCGGCACAGGCTCGACACTATGCCATCCGAGCCGGATGTCGAGCCATTAGTCACAACAGCACCGGAGCGGCGCAGAAATGAGCGGCCCTCGCATGACGGGGGCGTCATTCTTTCCCCCCCGTGCCGGCATTATCTACACCGGCGCTGACAGCATATCCCCTGATTCCACCAACTCCCACGCCAGCAGTATCCCCGTCACACTTTTGGCGTCAGATATCTCGGCCCCGGCACACAGTCGCACCGCCTCACCCAGCGGCATCGCGACAGTCTTCAGGTTCTCATCCGGGTCCGGCCTCCAGCCGCCAGCGCCCGCCTGCTGCTGATAAGGTTGCAGTTCTCTTGCTAAGAATATGTGAATCACTTCATTGCTATAGCCCGGCGAGACGTTGATGGCCCCAAGCCTGCGCAACTCCCCGGGCCAGTAGCCGATTTCCTCGACCAGTTCCCGCCTCGCGCAATCCTCGACTGTCTCTCCGGCGTCCAGCGTCCCGGCCGGTATCTCCAGACTTACCCGCCCGATCGGGTGGCGCCACTGTCGCACCAGCAGCACTTCATTATCTTCCGTCAGCGCCACCATGGCGGCCGCACCAGGATGCTCGATTATCTCCCGCGTCGCAGAAGTCCCATCCGGCAGCTCTACCGTATCCACTCGCAGCCTCAGTAGATGACCGGAGAAAGCCACTCGGCTGCTGATCGTGCGCTCTGCGAAATCCGCCTGGTCCTCGGACATAGCCTTATCCTCTCCTGCAGCTTCGACGATGTTGTGGACACTCCGACCGGCCACGGCATATCTTCGCAGGGCGGCTTTGAGACTCCTGCTCGACGCGCGGCAAAGGTCATCCCGGTACGAACGACGAATTTCCCCCGGTAGCACCTAATCAAGCGTCAGGGACTAAGGAGTTGAGCAGCAATGAGTTCGGAGACACACAGCGGTGCGCAGTTCAGAGTGATGGACTGCAACTGCCGCATCGGCACATTCGAGAAGGTGGAGCCGCCGTATTTCACCGACCTCACCGGCTTGCTTGCCGAGATGGACTACCTCGGCATTCAGCAGGCTTTAGTGATGCACAGTTGGGCGTCCTCCTGGGCGCCTCGGTGTGGTAACGACCTAATTGACGAACTGCTCGCAGGCCATGACAACCTCTACCCATGCTACGTCGGCTTACCCGGCGCTACTGACGAACTCCCCCCACCGGCCGAATTCGCGGCCCATGTCCGCGAGCAGCACGGTGCCGTCCGTCTATTCCCTGTCAACCACCAATGGGATTTCACACAATGGGGGGCCGGCGACCTCCTTGAGGCCCTCGATGCACGTGCAGTGCCGGTTCTCATTGACATGCAGCAGACCAACTGGAACCAGATCGCCGAGGTCCTCGCGCGCTACCAACAGCTCCCGGTCATCGTTTTGGGCACATCTTACCGCATCACTCGCCACATCTACCCCCTCTTCGCCAAACACGCCAACCTCTACCTGGAGAGCAACACTTTCCAGATTACCTGGGGCATCGAGGACGTCTGCGAGCGCTTCGGTGCCGACCGGCTCATCTTCGGCACCGGCCTGCCGGAAAATGAAGGCGGTGGAGCATTGGCTCAGATCACCTACAACGGCCTTACCGACGCTGACACAGCTCTCATCGCCGGCGACAACCTGCGCAGTCTGCTGGGAATATAGGAGGAAAAACGAAAATGTCTGAAGCCACGTGTGTTGAGATGCTCAAGTCCGGCCTTCGCCTCGAAGACGAGCTCGTCATAGACATTCACGCCCACATGGGGCCCTGGTACAACTTCCACATTCCCGGTGACGGCTCCCCGGAGTCGATGATCGCCAATATGGACCTGATGGGCATAGACATGACCGTCGCATCACCGCATATCGCTATCGGCCCCGATATCGAAGAGGGCAATCGCCAGGTGGCTGAAGCTGCACAGACCTACCCCGACCGCATCCTGCCCTATATCACCATCAATCCGCGCTACCCGCTGGCGACGATCGAGGCCGAGATAGCCCGCTACCACGACGAACTTGGCGGCATTCCCGGCTTCAAGTTCCACTCCTCATGCCATGGCGTGGATTGCTCTCATGTCGGCTACGGGCCAGTCTATGACTACGCCAACGAGCACGGTCTCCCGATCCTGTCGCACGTCTGGGACGGCCCTGACCAGGATGGCAAAACATTCCTCACCAGACAGGCCGCCGCCTTCCCAAATATCTCCTTCCTCCATGCCCATTCCGGCAACGCCTGGGAGAGCATCCGCAAACTCATACGCGAGACTAAGCTCAACCCCAACGTTTATCTCGACATCGCCGGTTCGGGCCGGCCATACGGCGGACTGGAGTACATGGTGCAGGAAGCCGGTGCCGACCGCGTCGTCCTCGGCACTGATCTGCCCTTCATTGATGTGCGCTGCCAGTTCGGAAGGCTGCTCGCCGCCCGGATTTCCGATGATGACAAACGCAAGATCATGGGCCTCAACGCCAAGCGCATCTTCAACCTGTAGGGCACTGTTTCAGAAAGGAAGCCCGCCATGAAGTCACTGCTTTTCGCCGGGAGCAGTGTAGTCGAAGTAGTGGAGGCGCCCATGCCGGAGCCTGCCGCCGGCGAGCTGCTCCTCCGGGTACGGGTATCGGCTCTCTGCGGCAGCGAGATGGGACTCTTCCGCTCCGAGCAGGGAATGCCCAGCGGGAATGACGGGCATGAATTTGCCGGTGAAGTGGTGGATGCCAACGGGCAGGCCGGCTTTGCAGAAGGCGACCGCGTCGGCGTGCATATCATCATCGGCTGTGGAGAGTGCGCCCATTGCCGCACGGACCACGCGATATTCTGCGAGCAGCAGAGCTACTGCGTGAACGGTCATGCCGAGTACGTAGCCGCGCCGGCCCATCATTGCGTCAAGCTCCCGGACGACATTGACTGGCCCAGCGGCGTGCTCATCGCTGGTGACGCGATGGGTGTCGCCTATCATCTGGCCGACCGCGTCGGGATACGCGGCCATGATACGGTGGCCGTCATCGGCTGCGGTCCGATCGGTCTGGGCAATATCCTGATGCTGGATTGGTACGGCGCGCGGCCCATCGGCGTGGACCTGTCCGAAACGCGGCTGCAGCTTGCACGGGACCTGGGCGCGGTAGCAACGGTCAATGCCGGCGAGACCGACCCGGTGGCGGCGTTGCGCGAGCTGACCGACGGCGCCGGGCCTGATGTGTGCTACGAATGCACAGGCAAGCCTGCCGCTGTGGCGCTCGCCTTCGAGGCCACTCGCAAGGCCGGCAAGATCGGCGTAGTCGGCGAGCAGGGAAAAGCCTGCTTCAATCCCTCCCGCGACCTCATCCACAAGGAACTGACGGTCTTCGGCGCGTGGTACTGGCGGCTCTGCGAGTTCTACGAGATGGTCAGACTGTTGCGCCAGGGCCTCGATGTCAAGCGCCTCATCACCCATGAACTGCCGCTGGACGAGGCCCAACTCGGGTACGATCTGATGGCCGCCGGCGAGTGTGGCAAGGTCATCTTCCGGCAGTGGTAGGCGTGCCGCCCTCGAGCCCGGAAACGGCGCTCAGGGCATGATGCAGACACCGACAACTGAATAGTCGTTAGCTGCAAACGGGTTGAAGCAAAACCCGCGACGTACCCTCTCGCACCAGAGAGGTAACTTTGGCAACACTGTCCAAGGAGATGATGATCCATGCGATTTGTGTGCACTATCGTTGCGGCTTTCCTACCATGCATCCTGTTGCTTCCCGCCGTAGCCCAGGATGCGGCATTCGAGCGCTTTACCGACCACGGCATAGCGGTGCCCGTGGCTCAGATGCGCGGATTGTGGGCCACACAGAACGCTCATGGCAACAACCTGGTGATCGCCCGCAGCACCAGCAACGTAGCCACCGAAACCGGTCGCTCGCCACGAGGCTGGATGCTGGTCACCGACATAGACAGCGGAGTCACCGAGCAGGTGCTCGCACCCGAGGATGTGCCTGCCGGCGCGACCTATCAGTCTTTCGGGGTGCACAGCAGCAATCACAAGCTGTACACCAGCGAAAACAACGTTTTCCTCGAATACGACCTGAATACCCGGCAGTGGACCTTCCAGGGACGGGTCAACGCCACAATACTGAACATGGCCGAAGGCCCCGATGGGACGATCTGGATCGGGGGAGTCTACCGCCCCGGGCTGTTCTCATACAACCCCGAGACGCAAGAACTGGTAGATCATGGTCGCATGGACGACCAGGAGCGCTATCTGAGCAACATAGCCTTCGATGACCAGGGCTGGGTCTACTGTGGCATTGGCACCGCTAGGGCCAACATCGTTGCCTTTAACCCGACAACAGGGGAGCGCCATCAACTGGTCCCCGAGGAGCGGCGGACCACTGGCACCGGCCAGGTATGGATACGTGCCGACGGCAACCTTTACGGTCGTGTACCGCTCGAAGGCGGGCATGAGACCTACCGGCTGTCCGGCGGAGAGGCAACGCTCATATCCGCTGAGGACCTGCCTCCAGCCATGCCGGTGGTGGCTGGCGGAAAGCCGGTGTTGCCCGACGGTCGTGTCGTCTTCGAGGTCAGTCTCGCGGGCAGGTACATGGACATACTCAACCCGGAGACGGAGCAGACATCTCGTATCGAGTTCGACTACGAAACTGAGGGCGCCTCCCTCAGACCGCAGGCCATCACCGCCGGAGCAGACGGGCGCGTCTACGTCAATAGCGGGCACCCGCCCTACTTTGCCTACTACGAGCCGGCCACCGATACGCTCACCCATTTCCCATCCCCGATCGGGCAGCAATGCCTGACCACCGTCGGCAAGTACATCATCGGCGGGCGTTACACCGGCGGCAAGCTGAAGGTGTTCGACACCACCCAACCCTTCGATGCCACATCACCGATGCCGGAGCGCAACCCCTTCCGCGCCGTTCCCAGTTCCCGGCCTGACATCAACCGCCCCATAGTTGCATTCGGCCACCCTGACGGGGAGCATGTGATGATCGCCGGAATGCCCGGCTATGGACGAGCCGGCGGCGGGCTGAGTATCTACAACCTGGAGACCGAGGAGATTACCAAGCTCACCCACGAGCAGCTCATCGAGCATCACAGCATCACCGCAATCGAAGCACTGCCCAACGGCAATCTGGTTTGCAGCACAACTGTTTCAGGCACTCATGGCGGCCACGCCGTGGCTACTGAAGCAGTGATATTCGAACTGGACTGGGCGACCAAGCTGGTACTGTGGCAGACGGCACCACTGCCTGAAGCCGGCTCCGTGCGCCTGCTGCGTCTGGTCGCTGACGACCGGCTCTGTGCCAGCGGCCCCGATGGTTTATTCTTCGTGTTCGATCTCAACAGCCGCCAAGTCATCCACCAGCAGAGCCTGGCTGACTACGGCGGCGTCGGCTCCATAGTTGACCTGCCCGACGGGCGGGTGTACATGACGACGAATGAAGCCATACTGCAAGTGGACCTCGACGGCTACCAGTTCGAGAAGGTGACGGACACGCCGGTGCCGATGGGGCGCGGGGTGGTATTGGGGGACCGCATCTACTTCGCGCACGGCCCCCGGCTGTGGAGCTACCAATACTGAGCGGCTGCATGCGCGCTTCCGTCCCCGCGCATGTTCATCGCGGCCGGGATCACAAATCCACGACCGGCAACCGCTGGGGCTAATGAGTTTCGATCGCGAGGTGCGTGCATCGTTGGTGACGCTTCGACGCTATCGCCGTGCTGGCAATCTGCATTGATGGCATCCGGTGCCCGGGCACGGATTGCCCATTCTGCGTCCAGGAAAGCTCCCTAGGCGTGCCGCCAATGTGACAATGTGGCAAATGCACAGGCACCTTTTGATGGGTGCCTGTTGTAGTCTCCACGTGCCGCTACTGCGTCACTCCGGCGCTGAGAACCGCTCATCGAAATCCTCGTCGGCGATACAGCGCTCGACGAGGCCATAATAGACACGGTGGATGTCCCCGCCGGCATAGACGGAGTGCGCCAACTCCGGAAGCATCAGGTCCGTGTTGATGTCGCTACGGTACATCACGGCGCACTCCCAGATCACGCCACATTCCTCGATGCCCGGCGTCCGGATCTTCTCCGACGGGAGCGCGGTCAAGTCGCACTCCGCCATCTTGTCATAGTCCCGGCCGGAGCGCGTGCCGCAGAAATCAAGCGCCGCTCGCTGCTCCGCATACGGCAGGCACACGGTGAAGTCCTCCGTCGCCTCGATGCACCCATACGTATAGCGCGACGGACGCACCATCACCGTAAACACCTTGCGCGTCCAGATCATACCCACCGTACCCCAACCGATGGTCATCGGATTCGCCTTGCCGTCTTCATCCAGCGATACCAGCAGTGCTCCACCGGAGTTGAAGGCCTTGACCAACTGCCGAACGTATCGCGCATAATGCACGTTTGTCTTGGCCATATCCACGCCCCTTCCGTCTCAACAGCTCACGGCTCCTGTGCCACGCATCTGGCATTGAGGAGCCGCTACTTGGCTACAACTATCTCCGTAGTCCCGTCGGAGCGGATCAGTATCACCCGCTGCACCTTCTGAATCGTCGAGCGTACCCGATTCTGCTCGAACGGGTCCATGTCGTACCTGGTTTCGGTCTCATACGGAACTGCCGTCACGATCTGTGGCGGCCCGCTTTTCACCTCGCTCCTCGTCGGTGCTGTCAGGTCCTTCACTTCATCTCCCTGCGCCATAGCCGGTGTGCGCAGAGCGTCACCGCACAGGGTACCGAGAGCAAAGGTCGCTATCAGAACTAGCGCATAGACCACGTATCTTCTCTCCATTATCAGACCTCCTCACAGCTTAGCCGAGCCGTGCTATTGCCAAACCATGCTCTTAGACGTACCCGCTTCCCAATCGTTTCAACTGCTACGTTCGCGCCCGTGGAGTTTCCATACTAAACTCCAAGTGCAAGCTTGGTCCCGCCAGGCTTGCCTCCGCATACTTCACCCGCACTCTGTGTCTTCCCTCATTCAGACGCAACAGCCGGTCCGTACCGTGGGCTGCCTCCCCATCCAACGGACCAAACGCCGCTTGTGGCGCACCCTCGACGAGGACTGCGTGCCTACCATCGGACATCCCCGGGAACCAGAGTAGGCAACTGCTCTGGGCTTCGATCTCCAGTATAGACACCTCGCCGGCCCATGTCGCCACGGTCGTAACTCCTGCAACGGTCGGCTGGGTGCTGTTTAGTGTCTCGGAGTTACCCGTCTCCAGCACGATAGCCGGCGAGTTGCTCAGGCAATAGAGTGTCAGCAGATCGGGCCGCGCCTTCACCGGCAACTCGATTTCAACTGCGGTCTGCGCGAATGACGGGGCGGCTGTATGCAGCGCCGTCTCGCCGAGGTCCCCTGTCGCCTCACGTGGATCGCGCATCTCCATCGTCCAGATCAGCAGTGGCGTTCCCACTTCCAGCCCCGCCTTCTTGGCATCAATGATCACCGTGCCGGAGACCGCCTCGTCCGCATGACCGATGACTGCCACCAGCAATTCCCCCGGCTTGGTCAGTGCATGGGCCTCAATCTCTCCCCCCTGGCGGAAATCTGGCGAGATGACCGCATTACTGTAACTGCTGCCACGGAACTCATACGCCGCCTCCACCCATGCCCATTTGCGCTGCACATTCTCCAGATGCGTGGTATTCGCCGACGGGCACAGCCCGAAAGCCAGCAGGTAGTTGCAGTAGTAGGGGTCCGCATTGACCTTCAGTGCTTCATCATGCCATGGCGTTGGGAGGATACAGCGCCCCGGCGCCGCGAATGTTTTCGCCGCCACCAGCGCATTGGCAATCTGCGGCCAGTGTGTCCGTCCGGTCTCATGCCAGCGCCGAAATTCCCAGTACGACAGGTCGCAAAGCGGCGCGGCGGCGGCATTACTCATCAGCGCCGCATCTGCATCGCGCGCGCCAATCCTCTCCCGAACCTGCCGGTAGAAATCAAGCCACTCATAGCCCTGCGTTACACGATTCCTGGCCCAGTCAATCCGGCTCGACCCCGCCGGCGACCCGTCTATATACACGAAATCCAGGCCGTAGTTACCCACCATGGCCGCATATTGCTCGGCGAAGTACTCCGCTGCTTCGGCGTCGGCGACCTGCTTGACATAGCCCGGTTGCTCGTGCCGACCTCGCGGGCCGAGGAAATCCGGATCGCCGTGCCGCGCCGTCACCGCAAACTCCGGATGTGCCGCGATAGTCTTGCTGCCTCCCTCCAGCCCCAGCAGGAAGCTGTAGATGGACCCCTTCTCGGATGGAGCCTCTCGCCTCACCAAATCAAACTGCCCGCGTATCGAGGCCGCGCTCTGGCTGTTGCCATTCCCGTGGTCAATGATCCCCTCCGAAAAATAGTCCCCCCACGCCATCGGGATATTCCACAGGATATTGAGCGCCAGCTTGCCGGGCGGCAAATCAAAATACCCCCACTTGCGCATCGGCGACACATCCACATACACATCGCGCACCCACTCCGGCGTCTCGAACTCATACGCCGCCGCCACCTCCGGCTGCTTGCGATACGCCTGCAGCCAGTCGGTGAAGCTACCCGCCACGATCAGGTAGCGCACCTGCACCGACTTCGTCTCACCGGGCTTCAGCCACAGCGCCGCCGTCCCGAAGCGGAACCCCTCCGGCCCATATCGCAGCGTCGGCTCCCAGTTGAAGCTCGTCACCGGATGCACCCATTTATCCTCGACCTTGTAGCGGAACGCCCCGACCGTATAGCCGTTGCCGGTGATAGCCGCCAGCGCTTCATCGGGACGGCCCTCCGGCGAGCACGCCCGCACTTCCCCGCTTATCTCCGACGCCTGCGCCAGCGTCAGGCCTAGCACATTTTGATGCCCGGTGCGGGCATAGCTCCCGCCTTCCCGCACCTCCTCGGCCACCCTTACATCCGCGTAATGCTTGATGATGGTATCTGCCTCGCCGGTATTCTCGAAGCCGATCTCCTTCACCAGGCACTCGTCCTCCCACCAATACCGCTTGTGGATGAGGATGTCCTGCAGCCCCGCCGACTTGCAGGTATAACCGGCAGTCTGTGGCTCATTGGACAATACGGCACGCACGACCTCGTCACCTAGTTCGCAACTCAACAGCGCCCTGCCGGCAAGCGGCTGGATCTGCTTATAGTGATCCGCGGAGGCACGCAGGAAGGACATATCACCCCTCTCGGCGCCATACATCTGCCCGTTATCCGCCGAAACGCCGTATCCGACGTGTGTTTCGGGGTCTATCACGCCGGTGGACATGATCTCCACATTGGCGTACACACCGAACGCGAATTGCGCCCTCACCTCGCTGCCTGGCGGCATATTCTGGATGCCGGTGCTCAGCCATACGCGCCCGTCCCAGTTCTCCGGCGCCAGTCGCGCCAGCTCTAGCTCAACTTCGCTCTCGGTCGTGTACAGCCGCTCGTGCGCAACATGAAGCCTGGTATCATACGCCTCGCAGTATCCGGGCCACCAGAAGTCCGGGTTCGTCCAATCTAGCCGGCGACTGCCTCGGTCAAACGCGCCGACATAAAGCCGCTTGGCCAGCCCCTCTCTGCTCCCGAAGTCAACCACTACACCCGCGAAGGCATCCGGCCCTTCCGGCGTCGCTGTGGGATAGTGAATGACGCAGGTGACGGTCGCCAGGTCACGCACCAGGAGCCCCCTGAAGGCATGTGCCCGACGCGCCGCATCAGGCGATGCGGGCATTCCGGCCCTCGTCCCGATGAATGGTTCGTAGTCTGCCGTGAAGCAGCCGGGATGGCTGGCATCCGCCGCATAATCCAGGATATAGGTGCCTCGTTGGTATGCCGGCGGCGAGACCACCGCCAGCGGTGAGCTCTCCGACTGCGCGGGTAGCGTCACCTCATACTCCACCGCCGTCGCATCATGCCGGCCCAGCCATTTCGGGTGCAGGTACAGGCTCTGCTGCGCCTTCTCGATGACGGGGGGGATGAGGGTGCGCGCACCAGCGCCGCCTGCCAGCCGCGCGTCGAGCTCTCCATCCGGGCTGACTATGCCGGTCCGCGCGGCCTCGAACTCCGCGATGAAATCGTGCGCCACAGGCCCGCACTCATACCCCTCAATCGGGCCGAGGCAGATACGCGGATGCCCGAAGAACCCCTGGCTGTACTGCGACGGCTCGCCATACGCCGAGCTGGCGAAGCGGATGGTGACTTGCCTGCCGCAGAACGCTCCCTGCTCGACTCCCCCCAGGTCAATGACGACCGGCTCCCAGCGCGCCTTATCAAAGCGCCGCGCGAACACCTCATGGGGGCCCTCACCGCCATCCACCGACACCGTAAAGATGACGCCATCGGTATACTCGACGGTGATCGGGCTGCAGCCGATGTCGAAGACCAGATACGGACCGCCGTACGCATGACCAAGCCCTGCGACCAGCAGCATCACAGTCAGCGCCCATGTTACGCCGTATATCCGGTTTTCATCTCGCCTCAAAACAACATGACCTTCCCCAAGGAGGAATCCGCCGCCACAGGTGGAATAACATTATAGCATAGAGCCTGTGTCGGAAGGGAACGTCAACATGCGCAAGTTGGCAGCCTTGGTCATACTAGTACTCGCCGCATCCCTTGCCATCGCCAGTCCTCCGGGGTTGACCTTCCATGCCGAGTACGCCGGCGACCTGGATGCCTCGCCCGGGCCTGCCGCGCAGAGCGTGCACGGGGAGCCCCAGTTCATCACCGCGCCGTGGGGAAAATCAGGGGTCCTGCTCACCAACGGAAGCTATATCTCATATCCCGCCTCGGGCTACCTTGACAAATCCGCCGGCACTCTCCTCTTCTGGATACAGCCGCAGTGGCATGGCAATGACGGCAAGCGCTACGCCATCTTCTCCGACGCCGCACCGACGCACAAACCTGTCTATAACTCATTCTACCTGTTCAAGAGCCCCTCATCCACACTCGTATTCTGTGTCGGCGGCGTACCCCAAAACACCCTCAGCACGACTGTAGCCGATTGGGCCCCCGATGAGTGGCACCATGTCGCCCTTACCTGGGACAGCGCCTCGGGCATCGAGCTGTATGTTGACGGTACTCCCGCAGGAGAGCGGCATTTCGAGTATGAAGCCGAGACCTGGCCTACCTTCAATATCGGCGCCGACTATGACGCCTCACTCACTGCCGACGCCGGTTTCGCCGATGTGCAGGTATTTAGCCGCGTCATGCGCGCCGATCAGATCGCAGCCATCTCCCGCAATCTCCCCCTCGAGATCGCCGATATCATAGACATCACCGCACCCGCAAAAGCCGTCACTGGACACCCCATTACCATCGAGCTCAAGGCCGTTGCAGCCCAGCCTCTCACACGCCCTCACCCGGTTCTCATCACCCTCGCAGACACCCCCATTGCCTCAGTGATACCGCAGCCATCCGCAGAGACCTGGGAGCCCGGTAGGCCTGTCGAGTTGCACCCCATCACCGTGACCATCCCCCGCTACCTCCGCCTGCCGGAGGGCCACTACCAGCTTGACGCAATCCTGGAGGGCACCACAATCTCATCCATGGCACCCAGGCCGACCGCCGACGTGCGCCTCTACGCCTTGGGCGCTCGCCTCGATGTGCCGGAGTACTCGCTGCACGACCTCAAGGTGTACTATCAGGGCAAGCCGTGGCTCAGTAGCGAGCCCGGCAGCGGCTTCCTCTATGAGGGGCGCTTTTTCCGGGACGATGAAGCCGGCCGCGCGCAGGCCGCCAAGCTCTGCCAGAGCGGCCAAATTAGGGATGCCCTCCGCTGCGTCCTCGTGGACAAAGTCAATGTGGATGAAGGTAAGGCTTTGCCGGCCTACGCCCTCAAAAACACTCGGAACAGCTCAGAGAGCGCCGCACCACACGTGCTCCTTATCCAGATGCGCTCCGACATACCCAGGAGTGTCGGCCTGGAGGTACTCGCTGCCGGCGATGAGGCTCTCTCTGACCATTACCTCATCTGGGCGGTGCTCAATCCCAGCAGCGCCCACGATGCGGGAGCCGCCGACTCGTTTATCTTCTTTCCCAAGACCGAGGCATGCGAGGTCCGCTTCACCTCACTGACAGGTGCAACGGACGGTGGCAGTGAGCCACCTCCGGTACGCGAGATTGCCGTTTATGAACTCCTTGATCGCCCTGTCGGCAACATCACCGAACTGCCTGCCAGGAGAGTGCCGAGGCGCAGCTTCGGCCTTGCACCCAGCCATACCGAGCTCATCTACGAAGGGTTCGGCTTCGACGGCCGCGACCTCATGCAGCGACAATATTCCCTCCGCCAGTTGTTGTATTACATGCAGTTCGTCGGCTTCGACCGTCTTCAGATTCGTGCCGCCGACAATACCGGGCAGAGCTTCTACGATGATGGGATGCTCACCAACGCATGGCGCTGGGACCTCTTCGAAGACCTGATGCCACTGGCCACCGCAGCCGATATTGATGTCATCCCTGTTCTCCCGCCGCTTTCCAGCTTCGACCAGATTTTCACATTCCGAACTCCCGACAGCTTCCAGATAGATGTCAACGGCAATATTGTCCACGATGCGGCCGGGCGCAAGTGTCCCGATCCGCTACGACCCGAAGTCCAGAGACAGCTACTCCGTTTCCTCGGCGAGTTCTGCGACAAGCTGGCGGACTGGCGCTGTGTGCCGGCCATTGCCATCGCGGTTGACGGGAGCAGCGGCACATGTTTCGCAAGCGTGAGCCCCGATCTACCCGCAGAGAAGGTCGGCTACTCCCCATTCGATTTGCTCCACTTCGAGGCGTTCACCGGAACAGCAATCGCACCGGGCACCGATAAACCCCTTGAAGCGTACAGGTGGCTGCGCGACGATGACGACATCTGGCAGCAGTGGATTGACTTCCGCTGCCGGCAGACACACGAACTCTGGACGAAGTGTCGCGACCTCATCATCTCAAGACAGCCGCGCCGCTACATGCTGGTGGACGCAAATCTGCCGGTGCCGCCCCGCCATTCCGACTACACAACCCGCCAGCTTCTCAGTCATCACGGCTATGATCCGCCGCTCTATCGTAATGAGAAGTACATGCGCAGTGCCGCCAATATCACCGCCGGACCCGTCTCGGAAACGCCCGGTCAGTCGGCCCACGCTACCGCCGACAGCATGGAGGTGCAACTCGATGCCACGACCCTCGGTACCGGTAGACAGATGCTGGAGCCATTGCT
>Ga0180432_10003571_pt1 | contig 22010 bp, 16 predicted proteins | sample SS_ome_10_FD_132414 | JGI IMG/M metagenome (GOLD analysis project Ga0180432, IMG submission 132414) | Hypersaline lake sediment archaeal communities from the Salton Sea, California, USA - SS_1_MS_2 metaG | ecosystem: Environmental > Aquatic > Non-marine Saline and Alkaline > Hypersaline >...
AGGACCTCGGTCCCTTTACCCTGGTTGACACGCCGGGCTTTGGTGAGGTGGGCGGAGTGGATCGGGCGGCTCTCGCCCAATCTGCTGCTGAGGGGGCCGATCTGGCAGTGCTGGTGTTGGATGGGGCCGCGGGACTGCGCCAATCGGAGTACAAGCTTCATGAATCTTTGCAGGCAGCTGGGGTGCCCCTGGTCGTCGTGTTGAACAAGGTCGATCTGGTCAAGCGCGATCTCGCCGACGTACTGGATGACGCCGAGGACAAACTCGGCGTGACGGTGATTCCTATCTCGGCTAAGACCGGTGTAGGGGTCGCAGAACGCCTTCTGCCAACTATTGTCGAGGCACATCCTTGGATGACGGTCGCGCTGGGCCGTGCGCTGCCTCCTTACCGCCGCCAGCTCAGCAGCCGGCTCGTCCGCGGTGCAGCTGTGCTTAACGGGCTCATCGCCGCCGAGCCGATTCCAGGTGTCGATATCCCCCTTTTGCTGGCCTCGCAGGTTCGTCTTGTGCTGCGTGTTTCCGCTGTGTACGGCCAATCGCTGAGCGTGCGCCATGCGCGCGAGTTGTTGAGCGCTATTGCAGGCAGCATTGCCTTACGTTACCTGGCTGCCCAATTAGGAAAGCTTGTCCCGGGGCCGGGATGGTTGATCGGTGCTGTGGTAACCGGCTTGGGTACGTGGGCCATAGGCCGTGTGGCGATAGCCTACTTCGAGAGTGGTAGGCGGCTGACGCCCCAACAGCTTCGTAAGCTGTACAAGCGCTTGCTGCGACGCCCGATGAGTGCCTCTAAAGAGTAAAAAAAGCCGCTTCTGCACGGCTGAGCGATCTCCTGCTGACTCATACGCCTCGTCACCGAATCGTAACAGAGCTGTAACTCACGGCGCCTATCTCCAGGATACAATACACATGCGCACGAAAGCGCTGAGGAGGTATATGGACGGAAGTTTTGGTGCATGGTTGCGTCATCATAGAGCAGAGGTCGAGGCCCGGTGGCTTTCAATGGTTCAGGAGCCAGACCCGGCAGTCACGAGGAACCGCCCCTACCCTTGCCCCTCAACAGGCTCAGGCCAGGCTATTTCGGCCAGCTTGGGACTCAACTCTGCAAAAGAGCACCTCTCGTGCTGTCGTTCTCTTGTTGAGGTACTGGAGATGGGTCGGACCGAGACCGTGTCGGGCGGCCTGGTGGAGGAGGCGCAGCGATGGGCTAAGCAGGAGATGAGGGAACGGGGGGCCAGTCCTTCTGATCTGCTATCCGTTGCCGATAATCTATCTCGCGCTGTCCTGGATTTGCTGCCGGCAGAGGACGTGGCAAGAGTCAACGGTTGCCTTAACGGTCTTTATGTGGGCCTGGCCCGCTACCTCGCTGGCGAGGCGGAACGCCTTGCTGTTGAAAAGGCTCAATTGGAAACTCTCTATGAGATCACTCGGGAACTGACGGCGAGTCTGGACCTGAGCCGGATGCTCTATAGGACTTTGACCGAGGTGATAAAGGCAGTCAATGCTGAGATGGGTGTCGTCTTTCTGGCGGATAGCGAAGTTGGAAAGGTATTGCCCAAGGCGGCGGTCAACTGGGAGAGTGAGGGCATACCTCTGGAGACGCTGCCCTCGGCGTGGCAGTTGGGACAGGTGGATGCGCTGCTGAAGATAGATGATTTACAGGCAGGGGAGACGGAGCCATGGGTCGAGAGGGTCACCGACTCAGAGATGTGCTCTCTGATGGCGGCCCCCCTCGTCGCCAATGGGGCGTTCATGGGCCTTCTGGCTGTGGCCAGCCCTCGCAACGATGCGTTCAATTCCACCCATGTCCGGCTCTTTCGTGCCGTCCTCAGCCAGGTGGCCAATGCCATCGGCAATGCCGAAGTCTACCGCCTTATCACCCGGCAGGCTCAACAGATGGGCCAGATGCTGCGACATCAACAGGAGGAGGCTACCAAGAGCCAGGCGATCCTCACCTCCATCGCCGATGGTGTCGTTGTGAACAACGCTGAGGGTGAGACGATCCTGATCAATCCAGCGGCCGAGCGTATCCTGGATACAACGGGTGAACAGTTGCTTGGCCGAGACTTTCGAAGCCTCTTTTCCGTTTTTAACGTCCAGGGAAGAGAAGAAGCCGTCGCAGCGATGGACACATTGCTGGGAGCCTCTACCGCGGAAGTGCATAAAGCCTTCAAGATGATTCTAGAGATCGATAATCGTGTCGTCCACGCTCATCTATCTCGCGTCTTGGCTCAGCAGGGCGATTTCCTGGGGGTCGTGACCATCTTCCGAGACGTCACCAAGGAGGTGGAGGCTGATCGGGCAAAGAGCGAATTCGTCTCTACCGTCTCTCATGAACTTCGCACACCGATGACCGCGATCAAAGGATACACCGATCTCCTCCATGGAGGAGCGGTTGGCCCGATCAATGAGGATCAGAAACGATTTCTAGGGGTCATCAGGAACAACGCAGATCGGCTGACCGCTTTAATCAACGACTTGCTGGACATCTCGCGGGTTGATACAGGGCGAGTTCGCTTTGAGCCCAAGCTGATGCAGATCGGCGAGGTGATCTCTGACGTGGTCAATGGGCTGGCTGTTCAGGCCGATGCCAAGCATCAGACACTCACCTATGAGGCGGTTGGTGGTCTGTCTGACGTAATGGGAGATCGAGACCGCCTCAATCAGGTGTTAACCAACCTGGTGGGTAATGCGATTCACTATACTCCCGAGGGTGGGGAGATCGAAGTACGGGCCTATCCCGTCGAAAGAGCTGTGCGGGTAGACGTGCGAGACACGGGTATCGGTGTCGCTCCTGAGGATATGGGGCGCATATTTGAACGGTTCTATCGGGCTGATCATCCTGTGGTTATGGAGGCTCCCGGGACAGGGTTAGGTCTTTCTATTGTCAAGATGTTTGTAGAAATGCACGGCGGGCGGGTGTGGGTAGAGAGTGAAGTAGGCAAGGGGAGCACATTCACCTTTATTCTGCCTGTGCCTGTTCGTGAGGAGGGAGGAGAACCAGCCCGACGGGGACTGCCGCGCTTGGTCGCGCGCACGCGGACGGTTCTGTTGGTGGATGACGACCCTGATATTGCCAACCTCGTCAAGATGCAGTTAGAGGGAAGTGGATACAGGGTTTTTGTTCTCGGGCGTGGGCGTTCTGTCGTATCCAAAGCCGAGACCAAGCAGCCTGATCTTATTATCCTGGACTTGATTCTCCCCGACGTTGAGGGCCTGGAGGTGCTTCGCTCGTTGAAGGGGAACGTGGTGACTTCCGATATACCCGTGATTGTGCTGACGATTAAGCAAGATGATGGCTCTGCCTGGGACCTGGGTGCTGTAGACTATCTGACTAAGCCTGTGGAGAGCGAGAAGTTGCTACAGAGCGTCGAGAAGGCCCTGACCTGGCAGGGACGTGTGCTCGTCGTCGAGGACGACAGTGATACCTTGGGCATGCTTTCGGCGACGATACGTAAGATCGGCTTTACCCCCTTGGTGGCTGCCAATGGCTATGAGGCCCTGGCGATGGCTCGCCGTTACCGTCCTGACCTGATCTTGCTCGATCTGCGCTTGCCAGGGATGGATGGATACGAGGCTTTAACTCATCTGAAGCGCGACGCTGTGACACAGACGATCCCCATTGTTACTATTTCGGCTCATGTGTCGGATATAGAGCAGGAGCGCAAGCGCCTGATCGCCCTAGGGGCGGCGAGCTTTCTACCCAAACCTTTCTCCATCGAGGAGTTACTGACTGAGGTGGAAAGCGCGCTTCAGCCTGTCTCTGGGCCTGCTTCACTGTAGCCGAACTTCTCCGCGGTCCCCCCTCGTAGGCGTAGAACGTCTCCGAAAGTGTCTGGTGAGCTTGACTTGGCTGCATGAGTATGCTATAATGCTGTTAACAGTTGACATCTAGTGTCAGCCCCAGTATCATTTGCTCGCGGCGATGGGTTGCTTGGAGGGGAAATGTAACCCCATGAAGGTGCCTCGATTGAAGCGTTCGAGTCTGCGTGAAACTGTACTCAAGCTGATTGAGGATGCCCTGCTGGACGGTGAGTTGCAGCCGGGTGACCGTATTATCGAGGCCGAGTTGGCCAAGCAGGCAGGGATCAGTCGAGGGCCGGTGCGTGAGGCGATTCGTCAGTTGGTCGGCGAAGGCATCCTGGTCAGCTATCCCTCCAAAGGCACTTTTGTAACCCGGTGGACTCCTCAGGACGTGGAAGAGGCGTACAGCTTGCGGGCTGTCCTGGAACGCTTCGCTGCCCAGAGGGCGGTCAAGAGAATAACTTCCCGGGATGTCGCAAGGTTGCAGGGTATCGTGGACAAGATGGAAGAAAACGCTGAGCGCGACGATGTCAGGGCTCTTGTCCGGCTTGACGTCCAGTTCCACGAAACGCTGTATGCCCTGTCTGGGCATTCCCTGTTGCAGAAAATGCTTTCCAAGTTACGGATGAGACTCCACTCTCTGCAGGCGACAGATCCCGGGTTTTCTCTGTTTCGTGATCAGATGGCTTCAGATCATCAGCCCATCGTTGATGCGCTGAGGACGAGAGATGTTAACGCTGCTGGTGATGCTGTCTCGACCCATGTCCTATCCGTCGGCGAGGTGATGGCCCAGCAGCTTGAGCGCGAGGCACGTGAGTGATGGGCCGAGACGGAAGTTGATGGTATATGGTGGAGCAACAGGAGATCAGCCTACCCTACCTGTCCGGGTCTAGGACACTTGTGTTTCGCCTGCCCCAGGCCAATTTGGCAGGTGTCTACCTTCCACAAAGGATGCCTGTGCCCGACGACCTGACGGCCGAGGTCTTACGGGCTCTTACTCAGCCGTTGGATACCCCCCCTCTTTCTCGTGTTGTACGTTCTGATGAGAGGGTCGTCATTTTGGTGGACGATCACACGCGCGCGACCCCTGTCGCACGGATTCTGCCTTTGGTGCTGAATGAGGTACGCGCCGGAGGGGTTAAGGATGCGGATGTGACGATTGTGATCGCCCGCGGAACGCATCGCGCAAGCACCGACGAGGAGATTCGCCACAAGGTTGGGGAAGATGTGTATGGTCGCTTCCATGTCGTGCAGCATGACTGTGGAGACGAAGACAATCAGGTATACGTGGGGCTGACCAGTCGGGGGACCCCTGTGTGGGTGAACCGGTTGGTCATCCAGGCGGACCGCCGGATTGGGATTGGCCACGTGGGACCCAGCCCGTACGCTGGGTATTCTGGTGGCTACAAGCTCATCCTGCCTGGTGTGTCTTCTTTGGACACCGTCAATGCGAACCATAGTCTGGTGACCTTGGGCGTCGGCCAGCCAGCCTCTGTAGAGGTTCCCTGTCGACAGGACATTGAGGAGGCGGGGGCACGGGTAGGCCTGGATATGGTCGTGGATGTGGTGCTCGATCAGGATGAGCGAGTCGTGCGTGCCTTCGCTGGGAGTCCAGAGGCAGTGTTCCGCGAAGGGGTGGCATTGGCGCGTAGAGTATACGAGGTCGTGTGCCCTGAAAAGGTGGATATCGCTGTCACCTCTGGTCATCCTTACGGGATGAACCTTTACCAGGCCGAGCGTGCGGTGGAGTATGCTGACGCGGCAGTGCGTGAGGGCGGCTGCATTGTGCTGACGGCTGCCTGCCAAGATGGCATCGGGGGTGAGGAGTTTTATCGCCTGATGGCTGACTCCACGAAGAGGCCCGACGATTTCTTACGCGATATCGTGCGTCGCAACGGCGAGGTCACCTTCAGCGTATTGGGGTATCTCATTGCCAGGATCAAGGCCACAAAGAGGCTGTATATCGTGACAGAGGGTATACCGGAAGCGCAGTTGGAGGCCATGGGCTTTCGTCGTCTGCCGTCTTTACAGGATGGAGTGGATGCGCTGTTGACGAAGTACGGTCCACGCGCGCGAGTGGCTGTCTTTCCGACGGGAGCGGTCACGATTCCCTTTGTGGAATCGGGGTGACGGAGGTGGGACCGCGCCGGGCCGGGTGAGACAGCACGGTACTTCGCCTCCTTTTATGTCCGGGGGTGCGGCCCAGATCTTCTTTGCTTACCTTTTACTTATAACGAGGGGATGAGAAAACGCAACTCCTCTTGCTTTCCTGTGTTTTAGCGATGGGGCAATGCTCTGGGAAGGAGGACGTTGACCCGGGAGCTGATCTTTAGCATTTAGCAGTTTATCAAAAAAGGAGGGAGATTTCCATGGAGGAAAAGTCGAACGAGAAGGTATCTGGTGGGGCAAAGGGTCGGATTGGTGGGGCCTCCATTGCCTGGGTGACGTTTTACGGTGCCCTGTGTGGTGTAGCGGGCCTCATTCCGATCTTCCCTTACGTCGGCGGTGGCGGATATGTGCCACTGACCACACCTTTATGTTTGATCGCTCCACTGTTGATGGGAGCTTGGGGAGGCATAGTGGCCGGGATCGTCGGTGGGTTTATCGGGATGTTTATCGCGCCCGCCGCTTATCCCTTGGGGGTGGTGGATGTCGTGCTCAACGCTGCCCTTCCGGCTGCTCTGATGGCCCTTATGATCGACAACAACCGCCTCTGGAAGGTCACCGTGCCAGTGTTCATCGTTCTTGGTATCGCTGGCTATCTGGTTCCCTTCTACATTCCAGGTGCGGCTGGGGGATTCGGCAAGGTACCTGAGCCTGTCTACTTCATCCTGACTGGTATCTACTGGATTATCTCGACGGTCATTGCTGTCACGCCTCTGGGCACCCGGTTACTTCCTAAGTGGATGCGCTCGACGGATCGAAAGCAACGGTACGGCGGCATCTTCCTGGGATTCCTGGCCGCGACGTTTGTGTGGTGGCTGCCTTGGAGTCACATCTACTGGTACGTCTTCAATTTCTCCGCTGAACTGGCCGTCGCTACCTTGCTCAGTTACAGTTGGTGGGTTCCCGCGCTGTCCGCTGTGTCAACTGTCATCACGATCCCCATTCTTGAGGCGATGGCCCGCAGTGGGTTGCCAAAGATAGAAGGGGCAGTATGGTAGTTTGGTAGGTCAAGTCCCTCCTTCCCACCCATGAGCTCCCACTTCTTACGTGGTGTTTGGTACGGCGCAGGCTGGTAGATGGATGGACTGATATCTGGTTTCTCAGTCCGTCATCTATCAGCCTCTCAATTTGTCAGTAAAGGAAAAATGTGTATGAGCGATGATGTAGTCATAGAACTGCAAGATGTCACTTTCGCCTATGAGGGTGACGTTGTGGCTTTGCGCGATCTGAATCTCACGGCGCGTAAGGGGGAGTTTGTCGTCGTATTAGGGGCGAATGGCGCCGGCAAGTCCACCTTGTGTTACTTGTTGGGTGGCATTGTCCCTCACATCTACGGAGGGAGGCGCCGTGGGACCGTCTCAGTGGCTGGTTTCGATCCCTGGGACGAGCCATTGTACAGTACGTCGCAGCGCTGCGGAGTACTTATGCAGGACCCTGAAGTGCAGTTGTTCATGCCCACGATCAAGACAGAGCTGGCTTTTGGTCCCTCCAACTTGGGCGTTCCGCGCGACGAAATCATCCGCCGTTCTCAGGATGCGCTTGCGTTGGTGCGATTGGAGGGGATGGAGGAACATAACCCGCGCGATCTGTCTGGTGGGCAGAAGCAGCGCGCGGCGTTGGCGTCCGTGCTGACGATGAGCCCTCAGGTGTTGGTGTTGGACGAGCCGACCTCGCAGCTCGATCCTATAGGTCGTTGGGAGGTTGTGGAGGCCATCCAACGGCTGAAGCAGAAAGGTGATCTCACGATTGTGATGACCACGCACGAGACGGAGGAAATCCTGAGTTTGGCCGATCAGGTGCTTGTGCTGGAAGAGGGGCGGACGGCGCTTCAGGGGGGGGCATCGGAGGTGTTTACGCAGGCTGAGCGGTTGGAGGAGGTGGGTGTCAAGACTCCAGCTTTGATCTTGGGTCAGTCGAGATTGCTGCCGGCATCTTCCTCTATGGGGCAGGAAGGCGAGTCCTCGGAGGAGCGGGCGATTGACGTGACTGTTTCCGATGTCAGTGACCAAGTCCGCGCCGCTCTAGAGGCGGGCAGCCTTGCTCTTTCCAGGCAACGTTCTGTATCTCCCGCGCGGCCCCAACCTGATACGTCAGATGCTCCGGTCATCCTCGAGGCCCGTGAATTGACGGTGGAGTATCCTGGTCCGCCGCCCGTCGTGGCGTTGCGGGACGTGAACGTTCAGATTCGGCAAGGTGAGTTTGTGGGTATCGTTGGGCAGAACGGCAGCGGGAAGAGCACACTTGTTAAGTCATTTGTGGGTCTTCTGAGGCCGAAGAAGGGAAGTGTTCTGTTCCGGGGGGAGAATCTCGGCGAGTTGTCGGTAGGTGAGATCGCGCGGCGGGTGGGGTTGGTATTGCAGAATCCAGACTATCAATTGTTTACTCCCTCCTGCCGCGAGGAGATTGGCTTTGGACTGCGCAATCTGGGTGTGCCTCCCGATGAGATTGAGGAGCGGGCTGAGGAAGTGCTACGCTTGGTGGATCTGGACGAAGAGGCTGACTTGTTCCCCTTTCGCCTTTCCTTCGGTGACCGACGTAAGCTGGCCGTGGCGGCTACGATGGCGCTTGAGCCGGAGGTTCTGATCCTGGACGAGCCGACTACAGCTCAGGATCACCGAGGGCGTTATCTGCTGGCCGATCTGGCTGAGCGTTTCTACGAGGAAAAGCAGAGCACGGTGTTGATGATCACCCACGACGTGGATTTGATCGCTCATTATGCCCATCGCTTGATCGTGCTCTACGACGGAGAGGTCCTGTTGGACGGTCCGACTGCTGATGTCTTTATGCAGACAGAGGAACTCAAGAAGAGCTTCGTCGTGCCGCCGGTAGCGGCCCAACTGGCTGCGGAGTTGGCTCCAGTTGGTGTGCCAGCCGATATCATGACGCTGGAGGAACTCTACCAGGTGCTCGTGCCGCGAAGCGGTGAATAGGAAGCCGCCACCAGGCAGGGGTAAGAAAAACCCTTCCTCCTTGGGTGGAAAGGCCATATGTGCTTCTGGGTGAACGGAGTTCACACGTGAACGGAGTTCACACGTGAACGGAGTTCACACGTGAACGGAGTTCACACGTATATTGGAGGTCGTGCAAATGCAACCTATGTTTCGTTACATAAATCTGGATACACCGATGCACCGCCTACATCCCCTTGTCAAGATGGCCTATGTGGTGTTGACCTTGGTGTTGATCATGTACCCGATCAAAGCAGGGGACATAGAGGTTCTGTTGGTATGGTTAGGCCTGGCAGCTGTGCTGTGGACTGTAGGGCGCATTGAGTTGCGGAGCTTCGCCACGTTACTGAAGATTCTGGGCGGCACCTTTATCTTCCTCATTGTAGTCCAGGGTTGTACGTATCGTGGGGGGAACACGCCGCTCATTGTTCTGGGGCACCTCCAGCTTTGGGAGGCTGATCTGGGAGTGATCACCAAGGAGGGGGTCTGGTTTGGCCTCTTGCTCTGTGTGCGCATCTTAGTTGCGACTTCGGCGTTGCCGCTGTTTGTCATGACCACCCGTAACTCCGCTATTATGACGGCGGTGAATAAGCTACGGGTTCCTCAAACGGCCAGCTTTATGTTCGTCAGTGCTCTCTCTTTTACCTCGTTGCTCTTTGAGATGTGGGACTCCATTGTGGATGCTCAGAAGCTGCGTGCTTTTGATATAGACTCGATGGGGGTGGTGAAACGGGCTATCAAGGCATATGTGCCGATCATCACGCCGTTGATCTTATTGCTCTTTCGCAAGGCGAACGATTTTCAGATTGCGATGGAGACCAAGGGGTTTGGCAGTCCCGGCAAGCCTACGGAGATTGAGACGCTCACTGCTCGTCCGGTGGATTATCTGTGGCTGGCTCTTATCGTTGCCGTTTTTGTCGTTTGTACTCTGCTCAAGTTTGTATGGTAGGGGAGGTTTCAGTGATGAGAGAACGTCCGTCTTTGGAAGATTTGGTTGCACGGCGGCACGACCTGTTGGCTCCCTGTCTGGCCCAGGACTGGCCCAACTTGCCGGCGGTTCGTGCTGAAGGACTCTACGTGTATGGGCCCAATGGGCAGCGCTACATGGACTTCAACTCGGGCTTCGGCGCTTGCAACGCTGGGCATAACCACCCCCGTGTCGTGGCCGCCGCTCGGGCCCAGATGGAGCGTATGGTACACGCGCCTATTGGTGTGATCGCGCCTGAGTCGACGCTCCGGTTGGCACAAGAGCTGGGTAAGGTGATGCCTGGTCACGTGGATATGTTCTTCTTTGGTAACAGCGGCAGCGAGGCGGTGGGAGGGGCGATGAAGTTGGCTCGTTACGTGACACGCCGCCCTGGAATCATCGCCTTCCTGGGCAGCTTCCATGGGCGCACGATGGGGCCGACGGCGCTTACGACGTCAAAGGTGGCTTATCGCAGAAGACAGGGCCCCTTTGTGCCTGATGTATACTTCGCCCGTTTTCCCTACGTCTATCGTTCAAAAGCCGGGGATGCGGAGATGTGTGCACAGGAGGCCTTGGAGGATATCGAGAGGCTGTTTGAGCACGTGGTCCCTCCTGAAGAGGTGGCGGCATTTATCCTGGAGCCGGTTCAAGGTGAGGGAGGCTACGTGATTCCTCCTCGCAGTTGGCTGGTTGCGCTGCGTCAGATGTGTGATCAGCACGGCATCTTGCTGGTCTTTGACGAGGTGCAGAGTGGTTTTGGTCGCACTGGTGAGTGGTTTGCTGCTCAGACGTTTGGTGTAGAGCCAGATATCGTCTGTCTGGCTAAGAGCATCGCCAATGGTTTCCCCCTGGGAGCCACGGCAGCACGAGCGGAGATTATGAAGGAGTGGGGGGCGGCCTCGCATGGAACCACCTTCGGGGGCAGTCCCGTTTCATGCGCTGCGGCCTTAGCCACGCTCGATGTGATCCGTGACGAGAATCTCATAGAGAACGCCCGTATTCAGGGTCATTACATGATTGAGGCACTGAGCGAGCTGCAGGCAGAATCTCCTATCGTGGGTGATGTGCGCGGGGTGGGGCTTTGGATCGGGGTGGAGTTTATCAAGCCTGGCACTGACAAGGAGCCCAACGGCGATGTTGTTCGCCGTATCTTGGAACGGACCTTGAAGGATGGGATGATTATGTATCCCTGTGGCCACTGGAGCCAGACAATTCGCCTCATCCCACCATTGACGATTACTCGCGAGCAGGTGGATGAAGGATTAGACGTTTTCCGAAACGCAGTTCTGGCTGAGTCGCCCTAAACTTGCTTCGGATGCAGGCTCCCTCAGTGGCGAGGGAGCCTGCGTCTGTGACTTCGAAAGATGGACGTTCTTCGCTTCGGATGTAGAATTTCTCCCCAGGTGTCCATATCTGCCAGTCTATATTCATATGTGGAAAGGAACTGTATACATGTCAAAAGATCGGGTTCTGATTATGGGTGCTGCCGGGCGCGACTTTCACAATTTCAACGTTTACTTCCGTGACAACCCGGCCTATGAAGTCGTCGCCTTCACCGCTGCCCAGATTCCCAACATCGAGGGGCGTACCTACCCGCCGGACTTGGCTGGTGCTGCCTATCCAGACGGTGTTCCCATCTATTCGGAGAACGACCTAGCAAAACTGATTCGCGATCTCGGTGTGGATCAGGTCGTATTCTCCTATTCTGACGTCTCGCATGAGTACGTGATGCACAAAGCGTCGACAGTCCTGTCCGCTGGGGCTGACTTTCGCCTGTTAGGGATGGGGAATACCATGTTGCAGTCCAGCAAGCCAGTCGTGGCGGTCTGTGCTGTGCGGACCGGCTGTGGCAAGAGTCAGACTACGCGTCGGGTCTGTGACATCCTGCGTGCGATGGGCAAGCAGGTGGTGGTAGTTCGTCATCCTATGCCGTATGGCGACCTGGCCAGGCAAGCGTGTCAGCGCTTTGCCACCTATGAGGACCTGGACCGGCACGAGTGCACGATTGAGGAGCGGGAGGAGTATGAACCCCACATCGATCGTGGAGTGATCGTGTACGCGGGTGTTGATTACGAACGCATTCTTCGTCAGGCTGAGTCTGAGGCGGACGTCGTTGTCTGGGACGGTGGCAACAACGATCTGCCGTTCTACAAACCTGACCTCCACATTGTGGTGACCGACCCGCACCGGGCTGGGCATGAGTTGAAGTACTACCCTGGTGAGTCTAACCTGCGTGCTGCCGATGTGGTGGTCATCAATAAGATCGACACGGCCGATTTTGATGACGTTGTCGTTGTGCGGGAGAATGTGATGTCGCTAAACCCGGCCGCGACGGTCGTTGATGCGGCTTCTCCTATCTTCGTCGACGATCCCGCCGCCGTTCGGGGTAGGACGGTTTTGGTCATAGAAGATGGGCCTACTTTGACCCATGGCGGGATGGCGTACGGAGCCGGTGTGATGGCGGCCCGGCGTTTTGGTGCGGCTAAGATCGTGGACCCGCGTCCGTACGCGGTGGGATCCATTGTGGCAACCTATGAGAAGTACTCTTCGACCGGCGCGGTTCTGCCAGCTATGGGGTATGGTAGTGAGCAGGTGGCTGAGCTGGGTCGGACGATCGGCAATACGCCCTGCGATTTGGTGATCATTGCGACGCCGATCGATTTACGCAGATTGGTGGAGATCGAGCAGCCCAGCCAGCGCGTGAGATACGAACTCCAGGAAATCGGCCGGCCTACGTTAGAGGACGTGTTAGGAGATATCAGGATTGCGTGAAACCTCCCGCCCCCCGCTTGCGCGGGGGACAGGGGGGCACGGCTTGAGACAAGCTGAAGGTGCTGCACCTTCCCCCCGCGCAAGCGGGGGAAAGGGTCTGCTGAATGGTATTAGACCGTTACCAATGCACCTCCCCCCCGCTTGCGGGGGGGACAGAGGGGGGCAACACGTTGCCCAAGGGGGATGTTATGATGACCGAAGAAAGTGTTTCGATACCGTGTATCGCTTGTCCTCAGGGCTGTCTTGCTGAGATCACCGTGAAGGATGGCGAAATCGTGTCAATTTCTGGAGCTCAGTGCAAGCGCGGCCAGGAGTATGTGGTTCAGGAGTACACGGACCCTCGGCGAGTACTGACGTCCACCGTCCAGCTGCAAAATGGACAGTGGCTTCCGGTCAGATCACGTGGTTTGGTGCCCAAAGGCCTCCTGTTTGATATCATGCTCGCCTTGCGCCAGGTGTGTCCCAATCCACCTGTGGACATTGGAGAGGTGATATTGCCGAATGTGTTGGACACCGGTGTGGACATCGTGGCCTCGGCCCCATCTGACCTGGGGCAGTTTGTGCCGGGGCAGTTTGTGCCGGGGCAGTTTGTGCCACGGTATTCTGGCCGCTGATGCCGCGGATAGAAAGCATCCGTGAGGATGGTGACAAGGATATGGGCGCATGTGACGAGCATGTGGATGTGGCCATCGTTGGAGCGGGGGTTGCCGGGTGTATGGTTGCCCGGGAGCTGTCCAAGTATCAGGTACGGACCCTCGTTCTCGAGAGAGAGCTGGATGTCGCTTCGAGAGGCGTGACCAAGGGTTCGATGTCCGCAATTCACGCCGACATGGGAGCGCCAGGATCTAACCGTGCCAGGCTCACCGTTCAGGCCAATCCTGCCTTTGATCGTTTGTGTGAGGATCTTGGCGTGTCCTTCGAACGGACCGGGTTGCTCGTTGTCGCGCTGGAGCGGAGTGAGTTGCCAGTGCTGGAGGAAATCCGCGAGAACGCGGAGGCGAACGGGGCTGTTCCGTATCAGCCCTTGACCAGGGATGAGGTGCTTGCTTTAGAGCCCAATCTATCCCCCGATGTGGTCGCCGGGCTCTACCAGCCGGCGGAAGGGATGCTGTATTCTTTCGATCTGACCATCGCCTGTTTCGAGAACGCAGCCTCGAATGGCGTGGAGTTCCGCTTCGGCACCGAGCTCCTGAACATGAGCGAGCACCTGGATGGCACCTTGTCGCTATTCACGAACCGAGGAGAGGTGAGGGCGCGCTTCGTGGTGAACGCGGCGGGATTGTTCGCGGACGATGTGGCACGGATGGTGGGGGACGACGAGATAACGGTTGTGCCGGTGCGAGGTCAGCATCTGATCCTGGATCGTCTGGTGGGGGACATGGTTACCCACCAGTTATGGGACTGCGGGATCGGGGCGGTGGTGCCGACTCCTCACGGTAACCTTCTCATTGGCAGCACGTTTGAGGAGGTGACTGACAAGACCCAGGATGACTGCAGCACGGCTGAGGGACGCGATGAGTTGTTTCGAGCAGCGCAGCGACTGATCCCGGCTCTCGATCGTGGCATGATCATCAGGGGATTCTCCGGTTTGAGGTCGATCAATGACGACAACGACCACATTGTGCAAGTGTCCAAGGGGACGGGTCGACTGGTGAATATCTCACTGATATCGGGAGGCGTCACGGCCAGTCCCGCCGTCGCGGAGCACGTGGTAGCTCTTATAGCTGAGGGAGGGCTCGAGCTCCGATCGAGGCCGGACTTTGAGCCACGACGGGAGCCGATTCCGGACTTCAGCGAGATGACGGGTGATGAGAGGGCTGACATCATCAGGCGAGACCCGCGGTACGGGCGGGTCGTTTGTCGGTGTGAGACGGTCACCGAGGGCGAGATTGTGGAGGCCATCAGGCGAGGCGCGAGGACGCTGGACGGAGTGAAGTATCGGGTGCGAGCAGGGATGGGGCGGTGCCAGGGGGGATTCTGCGGGCCCAGAGTGATGGCTATTCTTGCGCGCGAACTGGGTGTGAGTTTGGATGCGATTAGCAAGGGTGGCACGGAGGCCTGGCTGGTTCGACCCAGGGCTTGAGAACCATAGGAGGTCAAGACAGGTGCACGTAGATGTTGCTGTAATCGGTGCGGGAATTGCGGGGACGATGATCGCTCGCGAGCTGGCCAGATATCGGCTGCACGTTGAAGTCCTGGAGAAAGAGGCGGAGGTCAGCTTCGGCTGCACGAAGGCTTCGAATTCGATCATTCACGCAGATGCAGGTCCCCTCGGCTCAAACACCTCTCGTTTCACTGCCAGGAGCCACCGCTTGTTTGATCCATTGTGTGACGAACTGGCTGTGCCGTTTGAGCGTCCCGGTGAGCTCTTCGTGGCCTTCGATGAGGACGAGCTGGGATGGTTCGAGCAGCTCGTCGAGACGGCCCCGGAAAAGGATTTGGAGGTGATCAGCCTAACCCGCGACCAGGTGCTTGATCTGGAGCCTGCGGTATCGTCTGACGTGTTGGCCGGCGTTTTGGCCCCGGCTGGGGGACTGCTCTACTCCTTCGAACTCACAATCGCGCTGTTTGAAAATGCCGTCCAGAATGGAGTGAGGTTCCGCTTTGACACCCAAGTGGTCGGAGCGCGACAGTGCACGCCAGCACACAGTTGTATTGAGTTGCGCACCAGCACGGGACCGGTGCGTGCCAGCTACGTCGTAAACGCCAGTGGCGTACGGGCCGGTGAGGTCGCTCGTATGCTCGGGGATGACAGTTTTGAGTCGTGGGGTGAGAGGGGCGAGAGGATGGTTCTCGATCAGCGGTGCAATGGCCTGGTGACGCACATTGTCGATCGTTCCAACATTGCCGCGGTGATCGCCCCCACTCTCCATGGTAACGTGTTCTTAGGTAGGTGGGATGCCCGAAACGAACGAGGGGATGAGAGAACGGTCACCACGTCCAGTGGGATAGAGGGCATACTTCGGGAGGCTCAGAGAGTGATTCCTGCTATCGAGCGGAGGGATATGATTCGGGCCTTCTCTGGGGTTTGGGCAGTGAACAGCCGGGGCGACCAGATTGTGGAGGCATCGCCGAGCTGTCCGCGGCTGGTGAACGTGTGTCTGATTCCGCCTGGTGTCACGATCGCCCCGGCCGTGGCGGAGGAGGTGGTGGGGATTCTGGACGACATAGGACTGGTGTTAGAGCCAAAGGAGGACTTTGAGCCGCGACGGGAGCCGATTCCGGACTTTAGCGAGATGACGGATGATGAGAGGACCGCGATCATTGAGCGGGACCCACGGTATGGGCGGGTCGTTTGTCGATGTGAGACGGTCACCGAGGGCGAGATTGTGGAGGCCATCAGACGAGGCGCGAGGACGCTGGACGGAGTGAAGTATCGGGTGCGAGCAGGGATGGGCCGGTGCCAGGGAGGGTTTTGCGGGCCGCGGGTGATGAATATCTTGGCCCGGGAACTGGGTCTCGACCTGGCAGAAGTTACGAAGACGGGGGGCGATTCCTGGTTGGGCAAGCCCAGGATGTGGGATGGATGTGAACCTCGTTCGTCCGGGGAACGCGTTGCAGCAAGTGAACACGTTGGGTATGGAGGTCAGGATGGGAAGTGAAGTTGACGTAGCGGTGATAGGCGGAGGCCCGGCAGGGCTGGGTGCGGCTATAGCGGCCCGAAAAGCGGGCGCGGACCGGGTGGTAGTCTTTGAACGGGCGGAGGTGCTGGGCGGGGTGCTGCACCAGTGCATACACAACGGGTTTGGTCTTCACCATTTTGGAGAAGATCTGACGGGCCCCGAATACGCCCATCGGCTGATAGAGGAATCACGTGCTGTGGGTGTCGATTCCTTGCTCAATACGATGGTGCTAAGTCTGGGCGCTGATCGCCGGGTGAAAGCCGTCAACGAGCGAGGGTTGATTGACGTGCAGGCTGGCGCGGTGGTGTTGGCCATGGGCTGTCGAGAAAGGACGGCAGGGGCTATAGGGCTGCCCGGCACGAGGCCTGCTGGTGTATATACCGCGGGAGTTGCGCAACGGCTGGTCAACGTAGAGGGCTACTTACCGGGTGAAGAGGTGGTGATCCTGGGCTCCGGGGATATCGGTATGATCATGGCCAGGCGCTTGACGCTGGAGGGCGCTCAGGTCAAGGCGATGTTAGAGATCCTTCCCTATCCTGGCGGCCTGATTAGAAACGAGGTTCAGTGCTTGCGCGATTTTGACATCCCTCTGTCGCTTTCCCATACGGTCACTTGTATTCATGGCAGGGATCGGGTCACTGGTGTGACCATCGCTCGCGTCGATGAGCAGTTCCAGCCAATAGAAGGCACTGAGCGGGAAATTGCGTGTGACACCTTGCTCCTGTCAGTGGGCCTGATCCCTGAAAATGAGCTGTCACGCATGGCAGGGGTGCCGTTGGACCCGGTGACGGGAGGGGCTCTGGTGAGCGAGAGTCGCGAGACTATGATCGCGGGTATATTTGCCTGTGGCAACGTTTTGCACGTCCACGATCTGGTGGACAATGCCTCCTTGGAGGCCGAGATGACGGGGAAAAACGCCGCTCTCTCTGCTCGGGGGGAAAGGGTAACCTCTGGGGATACAGTCCATGTGCGGGCTGGGCGTAACGTGCGGTACGTGATACCGCACCAGGTGGATCTTGAGGGCGATGAGGATCGTGTGAGACTGTGGCTGCGGGTGACTCAGCCTGTGGCCAACTCTGTGATTACGCTGGGACAGGTGAGGAAGCGTATTCCTTACGGCCGACCGAGTGAGATGATCACATTCCGGGTGAAGAGGAGTGTCCTGAGGGAAATAGCCGCTTCGCTTCCCTTAGATGAGGAAGGGGCCGCTTCGCTTCCCTTAGATGAGGAAGGGGCCGCTTCGCTTCCCTTGGATGAGAAAGGGGCCGCGAGTGAGTTGGAATTGAGGGTCTGTTGCGACCCCGAATGATCTCTCATTCGCAGTACGATTCACTGGCGGTATTAGTTTGGTTTTGTGAGTGAATGCTCTCAGTCCCCGTCTCGGGGACGGCCCATGCGACAGAACGTTACCTTTGAAGCAGTCTTCTGCCCCAGGATGCCCCCGGGGACGGTGGCTTGGAGCCTGCTCACAAGGCTGAAGTGTTACCACTGGCGGACGCACATACTATTTGTGCATCATTCGTGAACTAGTCAAAGCAGATAGAATATATTCGAGGGAGGAATCCACATGTTTGATCGAGAACGGATAAGAGGGGTTATTCCCCCACTTGCTACACCCCTGACGCCGGATGAGAAACTGGATGAGCAGGGACTGCGCACGTTGATCGCTAAGATCTTGGACGCTGGATGTCACGGCATCCTCGTGCTGGCGGGTACTGGTGAGGGGCTGTACCTGAGCGACCAGGTGCGAGCCCAGGTGATTGAGGTGGCCGTGGATGAAGGGGCGGGCCGCGTGCCGGTGATTGCGGACATCTCGGACGTCAGTGTCGCTCGTGCGGTCTCCAGAGGCCGGCAGGCTGAGGAACTCGGAGCCGACGTGCTGATATCCATTCCACCTTTCCAGCGGGTGATGAAGCCGCCGGAGGTGTACGAGTACTACCTCGCCCTGGCCGAGGAGACGCGGATGCCCACTATGCTCTACAATTTCGGCAGCACGAACATCTCTATAGGCACGATCGTCCGGCTGGCTGAGCACGAGAACATCGTCGGCATCAAAGACGCGGTCGATTTCTCCCACGTGGCCTCTGTGGCGATACATACGAAGGGCTCAGGCCTGCGCATCTTGGTGGGCTGGGAGTTCGACTTCGTCCCGGGCATGATGATGGGATGTGTGGGAGGGACGCCGGCTGTGGGAAACGTCTGGCCCGAGATCGCGATTGAGACGTATGAGTCGTGTGTCGCGGGTGATTGGGAGAGAGCACGCGATCTCCAGGAGACGCTGACGCGTTTTACGGAGGACTCCCTCACATTTCCCTGGATCGCGGGCTGCAACTATGCCCTTAGCCTGCTGGGTGTCTGTGGCCCTACGGTGATGCGTCCGCAGAGCACGCTGACGGAGGAAGATCAAGCACGGGTCAGGAAATGGCTCACTGACTTCGACCTGATGGAGTGAGGGGGTGTTGGGTGGCTTCTGAGGAGAGGGCACAGGAACTGATCAAGGGACTTTATGATGGTGTGGTCAACATGGACGAAGAGGCCGTCGCCCGACTCAGCCGAGTCGTCTTAGAGGAAGGGATCGACGTCTACGAAGTGATTGCGAAAGGCCTGACGGCTGCTATGGACAGGGTCGGGGAGCTGTATCGCAGTCAGGAGTACTTCGTCCCAGAGCTTCTGCTGTGTTCAGATGCATTTTACGCCGGGCTGGATATTCTCAAGCCGCATATCAGGGTCAAAGAAGCGGACGTGGAACACGAGATCATCATCGGGGTTGTGGAGGGCGATATACACGATATCGGCAAGAACCTGGTGAAGGTTATGTTTGAGGCAGCCGGGTGGGTGGTGTATGACTTGGGCCGTGATGTGAAGCTCGACAGGTTCGTAGAGGAGCAGAAAGAGAGGAACGCTGACGTCGTGGCTATGTCGGCTCTGATGACGACGAGCATGTTGGCCATACCGCGGGCTATCGAGATGATCAGGGGGTGTGATCCTGACGTGGCCATTATGGTGGGAGGGGCTCCCCTGACCCGGGAGATCGCGATGAGCTATGGGGCTGACGGATACGCCGACAACGCTGGAGAGGCGGTCCAGGAAGCCGTGCGCATGCTTGATCGAGGGGCAAGATAGAATGAATTCCTCGGAACGGTTGGACGCTTTGCTTTGTGGGAAGCCGATAGATCGCGTTCCGTTTTTCTCTTTCGCCCTTGGGTTCTGTGCCAGGAACGTGGGACTCCCGGTGGCCAGTGTCTACAGGGACCCGACGAAGAGTTTCTGGGCGCAGGTATGGACTCGGGAGCAGTATGGCTATGACAGTGGCCCGTTTTACGCCTATGCTTCCTATGGCGGTTGGGAGTTTGGGGGAGAGCTCAAGTTCCCCGAGGGTCAATACGAACAGGCGCCGTCCCTTGGACGCCTGGCCGTGCAATCAGAGGAGGAGGTGTGGGAGCTGGAGTTGCCCGATGTGAGGAAAGCGGGCAGCCTTCCTCTTGCCATGGAGTTTTCCAAGCTTCAGGAGGCGCATGGTTTTCCCGTGTCGCTTGTCTTGGGTGGGCCGTTTACGATTGCCGGGAATATCTGTGGGGCGGGCGTGTTGTGTCGCTGGCTGATAAGGAATACCGAGGTCGCCTGCCAGCTCCTTCGGTTGGCCATGGATCATATCTTGGATGTGGTGCGGCATTGGGTGGACACGTTTGGCCCCAGGCGTGTGGCGCTCCAGATATGGGAGCCTCTGACCTCCAATCAGGTGATCTCGCCGAGACAGTTCAGCAAGTACGTCCTGCCTTATGAGAAGGAGCTTTACGACAGGTTGTCGGCTATAAGGGTGAAGTATGTCTTGTCTCACCTCTGCGGTGAGCAGAACTTGAACTTGCCGTATTGGGCGGAGGTTCCATTGGGCGACCCGGCCATTGTCAGCTTCGGCCGTGAAGTGGATCTCGCTGACGCTGTCCGGTACTTCGGGGATAAGTACGTGATCGCGGGCAACGTTGGGACATCTGTTATGCAGAATGGGGCGCGCCGAGAGCTCTATGAGGTATGTAGGCAGTGCGTCGAGAAGGCCAAGCATGCTCCTAGAGGCTACATACTGATGCCGGGATGCGAGGTTCCGGTGATGACGCCGTCGCATAACCTGTATGTGATGAGGAAAGCCGTTGATGATTGGGGCTGGTATGAGCGATAGGCCTGATTCTACGTTGGAGAGTTGTTTATGGGTGACGATGGAGTGAGCATTGGTATGCAAGAGGATGTGCGTGCAAACCCGGTTGCGTGCAACACGGTTGCGTGCAACACGGTTGCGTGCAACACGGTTGCCCGGCCCATTGCCAGGCGCACGGAGCCCTTTCGTGAGTCTGTGATTCGCGAGATGACGCGGTTGGGAAATGAGTCTGGCGCGGTCAATCTATCACAGGGATTGCCTGACTTCGATCCTCCGCCGGCCGTGTTGGCGTCCGCCGTGGCCGCGATACAGAATGGTGACAATCAGTATACCTTTCCCTTTGGTACGCTGGCGTTCCGCGAGGCGATAGCGGCCAAGTCCGCACGCTACAATCGTATCCCGGTTGATCCTGAGACTGAGGTGACGGTCACCTGTGGCGTCAGCGAGGCCATCATGGCCACGATTTTGGCGTTGACCGATCCTGGAGACGAGGTCATCATCCTGGAACCGTGGTATGAGAACTACGTGCCCGATTGCCAGATGGTTGGAGTACGGCCCCGGTTCGTCTCCCTGCGCGAGCCTGAGTACACGTTCGACCCTGACGAGCTAAGGGCGGCGTTCAACGATCGCACGCGCTTGATCCTTCTGAACACCCCCCATAATCCCACCGGGCGTGTCTTCAGCCGTGCTGAGTTGACGACGATTGCGGCACTGTGCCAGGAATTTGGCGTGATTGCCGTGGTGGACGAGATCTACGAGCAGATATTCTACGACGGGCATGAGCACGTGAGCATCGGCAGCTTGGAGGGAATGCACGACCGTACCGTGACGATCTGCGGTCTGAGCAAGACCTACGCCGTCACTGGATGGCGGGTGGGGTGGACCATCGCGGCCGCGCCATTGACGGCGGTGATTCGGAAGGTTCACGATTATCTTACGGTCTGCGCCCCGGCTCCGTTTCAGGCCGCCGGGGTGGTCGCTTTGGGGTTGCCGGAGAGCTATTACGTCGAGATGCGTGATCAGTACGCGACCAGGAGGACGATCCTGCTGGACACCCTGGATGCGATGGGCGTGTCATACCGCGAGCCGGAGGGCGCCTACTACGTGATGGTCGATTTTGGGGATGTAGAGTGGGAGCGGGGGGCTGTCCCCTCGTCAGGTCAGACGGTAGATCGTGTCTTTGCCGAGTATCTGGCCCGTGAGGTTGGGGTGGCGGTCGTGCCGGGGTCGAGCTTCTATGCCGATGGGGGCCGGGGGGTGTCTCGGGTGCGTTTCAACTTCGCCAAGTTGGAGGATACGTTGTGGGAGGCCGACCGCCGCCTGCGGAAGCTTGGCACGGTGAGTGACGAAACCAGATCTGCGCGACCTGCAGAGTGAGAAAGCTGCCCACGGGTGGAGCGCGTTTGAGACGTGGGCTACGTAGGGGCACCCCCGGGTTCCGTGCAACACGGTTGCTTGCAACACGTTGCCCAAAGGGGATGGGTGTGTTTCAAATGAGTTGAGCGTTGTTTGTAGTGCGCGCTTCAGCGCGCTTTTACGGCGATAAATCGCCTACTACAAACCAGATTTCAACCGAGATGAAA
>Ga0180432_10003572_pt1 | contig 21988 bp, 23 predicted proteins | sample SS_ome_10_FD_132414 | JGI IMG/M metagenome (GOLD analysis project Ga0180432, IMG submission 132414) | Hypersaline lake sediment archaeal communities from the Salton Sea, California, USA - SS_1_MS_2 metaG | ecosystem: Environmental > Aquatic > Non-marine Saline and Alkaline > Hypersaline >...
AGGAGGAATTTAAAGATGGATAATGACGGAGGGTGGATTATCCTAGCGGCGATTATTTATTTTAGCTTTTTTGCGGATTAGCCCCGTGCAATCAATTTCACACTTATTATGAACATGACACCAACAATCGACTTTTCCGACCATCCCGACACCCAGAATACTCCCAAAAGCGGGGCACTGATGTTTTGCGGCAAGGCATTTGTTATCTCGATGATAGCAGGAGTCCTCCCCCTGGGGGCAGAATACCCAGTGAGGGTAGCTTGTATGTTCTGGGGGGCAGTAGCATATACAGCAGTAACAAAAGCACTAGATTATCTTCTAACAGAGCACGAGGAATAAGATGGGACGAATTGATTTTTATGATGGTTGGGGGCGAGATGTGAAGCTTTATCTAAAGAACTAAAAGAATTAAAGAAGGAACAGTAAATGGAAATTGCACTTATTATTGTCGGGCTATTGGTTATTTATCGGGAGTTTACTTGGAGGCGGGCATATCATGCGTTAGAGCAAGAATACCATGACGGAATACTCACGCTATTTGCCAATATCCCCAAACTTTACGAGCAATATACAAAATATCGCGAGGAATCTCTAGAAAATGGGACCACCCCCCCTTGAACAAAGAGCAGAAATATGCTATAATGCTTTCTTTCAAGTTTATACTTAACTCCAAGGAGGGACTATATGGCGAAGAAACGAGCCAAGAGGGCCAAGAAATCTACGAAGAAATCACCTATTTCTAATAAGTCTCCTTTGTCTGATGGGGCAGAGATTGTATCTAAAGTAATTGATGAGGTATCTGATGAGGACCTTGAGCAGAGCTACTCTACGGAGAAATCTGTTGAGAAGCCCGCCATTCGTAGGGTTCAGACCCCAAAACCTGCGGCAGCGGAGCAAGTAGACGAGGGCGTGGAGCTGGTCGTTAACCAGCAAGCAGTGCCTATTAAGCGGGTTCGACATAGAAACTATTTGAAGAATCCAGAGACACATAAGCGGGCAGATAAGTGCGGCGGGAGTAAAACATCTCCCAATCCAGTAAAAGAGGCGGACAAGTTGAAGAAATTGGGATTGAAATAAACTTGGACCCACTAGGTGGGCCCCGCGAGTTTTGGCGGACCTAGCGATAATAAAAACCGCCAATTTAATACACAGGAGTATAATATACAAATACAATTATTATTGACAAAGTTACCCAAATAGCCCCTCCCCCCTTGACAAAACCTTTAAATCTGCCATATTACTTTAATGATTAGAAGTTCAAAACTATCCGCGAGCCGGCTTAACGTCGGGAAGAAAACGAAACTCCTCCTGCTGATGGATGAGATGACTCGGGTAGTGAACATCTACATCAAGGCGTTGTGGGAGGACGAGCAGTTCGTTGGCACTTACGTCAGTTTCAAGGTTTCAACATGGCTGTCGGTGAGGATGCAGCAGAACCTTGGCAAGCAGGCGTTAGAGATTGTCAGGTCGCAGCGGAAGAAACCTTACTTTAGGCGAGTAATGCCTGTTTTCAAGGGCTATTCGTTCACGCTGAGCGACACCGTATTTGACGTGATTGAAACGTGTGGTGCGTTTGACATATTCGTTCGCATTAAAAGCATCGGCGATGGCTCGTTTATCAAACTCCCACTCAACAAGCATAAGCACTTCAACAAGTTCGCCGACTGGCAACGAAAGAATTCAATACGGCTTATCCGTAAGGAAAATAATGATATTTATATTGAGTTCTTCTTTGAGAAACCTACCCCAGACAAGAAAACAAAAGGTAAGACAGTCGGGTACGACTGCGGATACAAGAAACTGTTAGTTTCTTCTAGGGGTGATGTCATAGGCAAAGACTTAGAAGTTCAGTATGAGAAGATTGCTAGAAAGCAACAAGGAAGTAAGGCTTTCAAAAGAGCCTTAGTAGAAAGAGATAACGAGATTAACAGGTTACTCAAGACTGAAGTCAGAACGCACGGCGTGCGAGAGATTGTTGTTGAGGACCTTAAAAAGGTCAAGTTATCGACGAAAGGTAAAATCCGTAAGGATTTTATGCATAAACTACAGAGATGGTCCTATCCAAAGGTTTTGGACAAGTTATCTCACATGACAGAAGAATTAGGGATTTTGCTTACACGTGTAAACCCCTCTTATACTAGTCAGAAATGTAGTAATTGTGGAATGATTGAAAAGAAAAATCGCACTCGCGAACTTTATCAATGCAAATGCGGGAATACTTTAGATGCTGATTTAAATGCAGCTATAAATATTTCTCGGTTGGGAGTTTATAGTCCCCAACCCACTAAAAATTAAATATAGATATTTGTCTATATTATTAATAACTGCATGGTTTAACTTACAGAAGAACTTCGACGAACGAGATGGGGCGAAGATTATCAAATAAACGTCTAGGCGAACGTCATCGACCTTGAGGGTGAAAGCCCAACAGGATTTCCTACCAGTGGTAGTGGAACTTGCCGAGGCCTCCGCAGAGCCAGTTTATCAAATCTGCGGTTTTTATTATTACTTTAATCACAGGAAGTGATTATATGTCAGAGCTATTAAAGCACTATGAAGAAGTAGTTGGCAAAGGAAGTACGGAATTACCTGGCGGCCAGACAGTACATAACTCTGACCTAAAGGATTTCCGCAATAAACCGGCTGCCGCAAAGAGGGCCCATGCCTACCAGCTACGGTTGCAGGGAAAAACTGTACGTTGGATAGCTGCTTTATATGACGTAGATGCAGGCACTGTTTACAAATGGCTGAAACAATGCACCGAGGAATACCTTAGTTCTTTTGAGACTAATTCCGGGGCAGAGGTAGTAGCCGATAATCTAGCATTCCTAGACGAGCTAGAAGCAATTTGTCTTGCCGAGATTTCTGCGGCAGGAAAGGAACCAGAGTTTGACACTAAAACAGGTACGTTTAAGACAAAAACTTCTCCAGACGCTTCAAAGGAGAAGAATACCTGGGTACAGACACTTCTGAAGGTTCGAGACTCCAAAATAAAGATACAGGCCCAGGTTGGTATTATGCCATCTGAGGCAGATGGTTTGTATAGGAAAGTAGACGAGAACAAAGTAGACAAGATTGCGGAAATAGCAAAAGCTAACGAGCGGACTGAAGAAGAACTAAAAAAAGACGTAGAAGATTTATTCAAGGGCCTTGAGACCCTTTAAGCCATGGCGGACCCGCTACTACCACTGTCTGGGGCACCAAGGTCCTCACTAGTCAAGGCTGAGAAGCTCTTGCAGCTTCGTAAGCAGAGGTATGAATTTGCTACTAAGTACCACCACAGCACACGTGGCGAACCACTAGATTTTAAAAATTACCCGCACATCAAGGCACTGTACAATTCGGTTGCGGCAGAAATAGCAGTACAAGGCTCTACCCAATGTTTCAAAGCCCAGCCATTGACCTCGAAGGTCCACACACCAGGCGGTTGGAAGTTGATGGGGGACTTGAAGGTAGGCGACTTGGCGAGTACCCCAGATGGGGGCCAGGCACCAATTACGCAGGTACAGCCCCAGGGCAAGAAGCAGATATACAAGATAGTATTATCAGACGGCAGAGAGGTAGAGGCTTGTGCCGACCACCTATGGCAGGTGCGGAGAAAGAATGATGACGGGACGTTAGGACCAGAGGGCATCTTGACGACTAGCGAGATTTCCTGTGGTATGAGCACAAAGGATCACTCCTTTGTCCTGCCCACAAATAGGCCAATTCAAAAGCCAGAACGAGACCTACCCGTTGACCCTTATCAGGCCGGGGTAAACACAGCACATAAAGTAGCTTTAGTGCATACCGAGATACCTGAGGACTACTTGGAAGGGGCACTATGGCAGCGGTTGGCCTTTCTCCAAGGTATTTTAGACACTAGCGGGATAGTTAAAGATGAAATCAGCTTATATTCACGTTGCGAGACCTGGATAAAGCAAGTGCAGCATTTAGTTCTATCTCTCGGCGGGGCTACAACGCTCACTAAGGCAGGCAATTATAGGCTTGATATTTATTATGAGGCCCCACAAGCACTATTCCAGAGTTATAAGAAGATTGCGGCAAGTGAGACATTAAAGATAGCTCCTTGCGGGCCGACAATTAAATCCATTAGTGCGGCAGGAATAGAAGAAGCACAATGTATAGTAATAGACCACCCAGACCACTTATACCTCACAGACGGCTACGTAGTAACGCACAATAGTGAATGGCTAGTAATCGACCACCTCGCTGCTGCTTCAATTGGGCTTCAGATATTCTTCGTACTCCCCAAGTACGATCTGATGAAGAACTACGTCCAGAACCGTGTCGATAGGCCGATTGGTGCGGTAAGAGAATATAAACAATTCTCAAAAGACGGCTCATTTGATAATGTTAATATGAAAGCCTTTGGGAAAGGTGTTATCAAATATGTAGGGAGTAACGTCGTTGCTGATATGCGGGAATACCCGGCGGACTGCTTATATGTTGAAGAAGTAGACCAATGTAACACGGATAACCTGAAGTTGGCGGTTGACCGCCTTCAAGCTAGTCCGTTTAAATTCAAGAGACGGCTTGGAAACCCCTCTCATGTTGGTAGTGGTATTAATGCGGCTTTTCAAGAGTCCAGCCAGCAAGCCTGGCACACTCCCTGCGATAAGTGCGGCGAATACTCGGAGTTGGACTGGTTCACTACTGTTGTTGAGTCTGTTAAGGACGCAGACGGGTCTATACTTGAGTATAGACTTCGTGACAGGGAGTGGGAGCCTGGTATTAGGCGAGACATCAGGCTAGTTTGCCCAAAGTGCGGTGAGGGGACACTCCAACGAGGAGACCAATCAGGTAAGTGGGTAGCGAAGAAGCAGAGTGTAATTGAGGGATTTCATATCTCGCAGCTTTGCTCGGAGCTTAACTCCGTCAGTAGTGTGTGGCAGGCTTTCCAAAAAGGTCTTAGTGACCCAGTTGAGCTTCAGCACTTTTACAACTCCTACCTTGGATTGCCTTTTACGGCAGAGGGCAACAAGGTAACAGAATCTACTTTGGAGCGGGCCACTGGCGACTATGACCTGGTAATTAAGCCCGACTGTGCCCACATACAGGGGGACGGGCACTACGGCCCATGTTCGATGGGTGTGGACGTTGGAGGCAACTTAGATGTGAAGATTTCATATGTACCCGGTGATGGTACGCGGCAGATGGTTTACATAGGTAAGGTAAAACGCCTAGAAACCTTGTATGAGCTAATAGAACGCTACAACGTAGAGAAATGTGTTATTGACTCTATGCCCGAAACCAAGCTGGTACAGGACTTCCAGGACGAGGCGATGTGTGATGTGTGGGCTTGCCGGTATAGCGGGGAGGGCTCCGACAGAAGAATGCGGTACGATGTTAATGAGCGGATTGTTACAGTAGACCGGACAGAGACACTAGACCGCTCATTCTCGGACTTGAAGACAAAGAAGACAATCCTCCCTAAAAACTTCCGCAGTATTTTCCAAGGTGAATTCACGAGGGAGATGACAGGTCCAGTTCGGGGCGTAGTGGAGGACGACAAAGGAAACAAGAAATATGAGTGGTCAAAATGTAAGGACCACCAAAGACACGCAGACGGATACGATATGCTTGCGGCAAAGATGATGAGCGATTCGATGGTAACAGATATTTATATTGACTAGAGTAAAACAGGAGTATTAATTATGACAAGTGAATTAATTGAAAGTTTGGATGGAGATTTGAAGAGCTTCCTTGGGGCATTTAAAGAGTATTTGCAGGACCAGTCCTTTGCAATGCACGTATTGCCGGAGGCGGAGATGAAAGCACTCTTCGAGAAGCTAAACCAAGAGAACCTAACAAAGCCGCAGTTTCAGCAATACTGTGAGACCGCGACCTTCCAAAATAGCCCGGACCGGCAGGAAACGGGCAAGACATTTGGAAGTATTGCTATGATGTTCCTCGACAACTACCTGACTGGGCAGGAGGAAGAGGAATGAAATATCATCTATGGATGGCGGCCATCTTAATTTTCGTTGCAGTATTAGTGTCGCAATTATCTAGCTACGTGAGTAGAGAAGAAAAGGAACCTGTATTGCGGGCCATTCCTTCCGAGTATATCACAAGAGTAAGAGTCGTGTATAATGAGGATGGGACAGTGAAGAAGAAGCTGTTATTCCTCCAACAGCTTTAACAGAATGGATTCTGATGAGTAAGATTAATAAAAGTTTGCATGTAATTTTATCAGATGTTCACGTCCCATTTGAGGATAAAGAAGTCTGTCAACTGGCCTTTAATTTTATTAAGCGGGAAAAGCCTGGTACTGTCCATTTGCTGGGAGATATTTGTGATTTTTATACTTTATCACGATTTGATAAAGACCCTAGTCGCAAGCTGACTCTACAAGATGAGCTAGATGCTACCAAGGCGTGGTTAGGCAAGTTGCGGAAATGCGCACCGAAAGCCAAGATTATTTATTCACAAGGCAATCACGAGGCACGCCTCACAAAACACTTAAAGTCAAAGGCACGAGAATTAGCCTCGCTGAAGTCGTTGAATATCCCAGACCTACTTGGGCTAGATGAGTATAATATCTCTTATTTATTAGAGGACGACGCCTATATGATTGGTAACGACATTACATTGGTTCATGGCGAGTATTGTCGAGCTTCTGGGCAGACACCCAAAGAATACTGGCTCCGCTTAGGCACAAGCGTAATTATGGGGCACACCCATAGACTGACTACTTTAAGGCACACATCCAAGAAAGGTACGAAACAAGGCTGGGAAAACGGATGTCTTTGTACGATGGACCCAGAGTATATGCGGTATCCAGATTGGCAGCAGGGATGGACAGTGGTGCAGACCTGCGGCGAGATGGAAGAAGTGCGGCAGATACTGGTTAAAAACGGAGCCTACATGTACAACAACAAACTCTACAAAGTGCCAGCTAAGGAGTAAACAAATGTTATTGATTATTTGTGGGAATTCTGGTGTTGGGAAGACCTGGCTCGCTAATCAGCTCCCCTTGGAGAGGATTACCACTACTACCACTAGGGAGCCCCGTGACAGGGAAACAGATTACGAATACGCAAATTCGGATGATTTCATGGCAGCCTCCGGTAGAGGCGAGTTGGTAGCTTGCTCTTATGTGTTTGGTAATTGGTACGGAGTACCTTATTCAGAGGTGGGGGACGGAAAGTCAGTTATTTTAGATGATATTGGGATGACGGTTCTCCGCACTAGTTGCTTAGACGTATTTGGAGAAGACTTAGAAGTAGTATCAGTATTACTCGATTGCGAGTCCAGAGACACTCGCGGCAGGGATGATATACCATTCAGCCCCTGTGAATTTGACTATGTGTTTAAATCAGGTGAGGAGGCCTTAGAGACGCTGACCGCCTTAATTGAGGAGAGCTAAATGAATATTCTTTTTCTAAGTAATGGTTGTGTAGAGACCGCGGCAATTCAAGCCCTCTTTGACAGGGGTGATGAAGCAATCGTCATTGACGATTTTGACGAATCTACTATACCCCTACCGGATATGGATGTAGCTGTTTGTCTGGGGGTAATGCCAGAAACAGTAGATAAGCTAGACTGTCCTATCGTGACTATGGCTATTCCCCCGCTTTACGGGGGCGATGTACACGGAGTAGTGCGAGACATTTGCGAATATGTACTGGATGACCCAGAATACACACCACGCAGTAATAAGATTGTTAGACTAGTTCCGATGAAGGATGTAGTTAGTAATCTTATCCGGCTAATTGACGGCGAGCCCCAAACAGACTTGCCGGAATCTCCTATCTATCTTAGTAAATTAACGGCCTTGGTCCATCGTTTTCGTGCCGCGAGCGACCTCCCCGGTCCTGTGCAGACGACCAGTAACTTTGAGCAGGCAATTCTCGACACCTTCAACATCACACGTGCGGCAAGGGGAGAAGGAGGGGACATTGACTTACAAGAAGCTATTGCTAAGGTAGCTACCCTAGAGGAATTGCCGGAAGAAGTTCACGAAGACTTCGACGATGAGTTTGACGAGGATTTCGAGGACGAAGATGAATATGACGAGTCTTACGAGGGGTTTTATGAGTGAAATTGATTGCACAGGAGAGTAAATGAGTAGACTAGAACTTTTATTTCACCCCACAGATGCCTGCCCATATTCAGAAGATATGTACGGCATGAACCCAGAGGGGCTAGAGCCCGAGGGGGCTTTTGGAGACGACTTTCATCTTTTACCGGAGCATAGAGCCCGGCTAGAAGCCATTAAGCGGAGCAGGATACTCCGTGATTATAATCGAGGAGACGATAATGAGCGAACAAAATGTAGAAGCACTGGCCGCTGACCACCCACTCTCGCAGGCAATCGACGCGGAGGTAGCAAAGTCTATGGAGGGTGTAGCCACGCCCGATGAACCTGACGAGCCTTTGATTGATACGGTCTTTGTGGTGGGGGACGATGACCAAGTTCGTACTTCAGATGAATTGCTCCTTGAGATGATGGAGAAATCCCCGTCCGATGAGCGGTGGGAGAAACTCAAAACATCTGAAGGTGACGGTATCCGTGGGGTAAGAGCCGTATCTAAAACCGTACAAGGCTCCACTCAATCCGAGAAGGAGCTTTATGCTTGCGGCATTGATATGTATAATGCGGTGCCGCCCCCGTATTCGCCGGAGTTTATGCAAAGTATCTTTGATGTTGACCCCACCCACTTTAGTTGTGTGGAATCTAAGGTCAGCGACTCTGTTCAGCGAGGATACGTGATTAAACCTAGTCTACCCATTATTCCTTATGGGGAAAAGCCTGAGAAGGGTTCTCCGCCAAGTGTATCCCAAGAGGCAGTGGATAACGAAGTTACTATGATTGAGAACTTCATAGACACTTGTAACGAGCGGATGGGCTTTGTTGGAGTGCTTACGCGAGCTTGCATGGACCACGAGAGCATTGGATGGGCGGCGATTGAGGTAATTCGCGGTAAGGATAAGACAATTAAAAAGATTGCCCATATCCCAGCTAGTAGAATCCGTGTACTAGAGGGATTTAAGGGTTTTGTGGAAATCCAAGAGGGCGGGAAATTCATTTATTACCAGAACTTCGGGGATAAAGTAGTCAAAAAGGATGGCACGCCCATGGAGCCAGGAGATGACCCCCGTCAAGGTGATTGGGCAATGATTAATCGCAAGGATGGAAAAGCCTCCAGCTCTTTCAACCAATCCGCCAATGAGGTATTGTGGATACCGAAACATCACAACGGCTCTATTTATTACGGTAAATCTGACATCGTTCCAGCTATTGGGGACGTGATTGGTAATGTTAATATCCGTGATTATATGCTGCAATTCTTCGAGCATAACACCGTGCCCCGCTATGCGGTCATTGTTAACGGGGCAAAGATGGGTGGAGAAGCCATCAACCAAATTAGGGAGTATTTTCGCAGTTCAGTTAAGGGGCAGGCACACAAGACGCTCCTTATCCCACTCCCCTCTATTAAAGGGGAGGCCTCAATTACCTTTGAGAAGCTGGATGCGGACGAGAAAGAAGGAAGTTTCCAAAATACCCGGAAGAACAACGCCGCCAACATTATGACGGCTCACCGCGTATCTCCTGCGATTATCGGGATTTCTGAGAACTCCGAGCTAGGCTCCGGTAAGGGACTATCACAAGCAGAGATTTACAAGGACCGTATTGTTACACCTCTCCAGGCGCAGTGGGCACGACAGTTAAATCTGATGTTCCAATTGGGGTTAGGTGTGTCAGAAGTTAAGTTGCAGTTTATTCCGCTTGACATTCGGGATAATCAGGCAGAGATGCTTATTTACACCGGGTATCTCGATAGGGGAGTGTTATCTATCAATGAAGTGCGGAAAATGGCTCGTTTGGGCGGACCTATTCCAGGAGGCGATAGATATTACATTGCCACTACTGGTGGCATTGAATTCATTGACCAGATGACAGATGCCGAGGGGGCAGAGAAGCAACGGCTAGAGGATGAGATTAATATGCTGAAGGAATCCTCAGCTATTCGAGCCTCTGCCCAATCCGGGGGCGGGAAGATAACAAGACCCCCATCAGCTCACGCTAGGAATGACGGAGACGCATCCTCAAGAGCTAAAGAATAATGACTCAAGTAAGGTTACAACTAGAACGCTCCTATCAGAAGCAGTTACAACGTTTCCTAGCGAAATGGTATGCTTCTTTTGGGAGGGTTCTACGTCCGTACCTTTCAAATCTGCGGCAAGAATCATTAAGAATAAAGAAACTACCTAGAGCTCAGAGGAAGGACGCTACGAACATCGTCCTTTCTGAACTAGACTCTCTTGTAACAGAAATCAAGAAATCCCAAGAATTCTATGATTATCAGGAATATACTTATGTATGGTTAGTCCGATTCTATGAGTTAGGGGCTATAGATGCCTCTGCTTCGATAGGCTACCCCGCCATTTCAACTAGGGTGAACAAGGCACTTCAGCGAGTATACGTGGCTAAGGAGGAGAAACGACGTTTCGAGTTGAAAGACGGCCTAATCCTGTTTATGTTGCAGGATAGGGCCTATTTTTCTAGTGTTTTGGCGGCAGAGACTATGATAAGAGACGCCAAGAAGCTAATTAGGGATAAGTTCTTTAAATCAGATTCGGCAGTAGAAGAACTAGCTACTGAAATGACTACTACCTTCGACAATATGTCCATTAAGCGGGCAAGAACGATAGTAAGAACAGAATCCCAAGTAGCTATAGGAAATGCCACGCATGATATGTATAAGCGGTCTGGTATCGAGTATCATACTTGGCTATCTGTGGGGGACAAGCAAGTAAGACCCGCCCACAAGGACAATGACGGCACGACGGTTAGGGTAGGAGACCCCTTCCAGTCAGGACAGATACACACTGGAGACGGACCCCTAGCAACGAATTGTCGTTGCAGTACCATGCCTGTTATTATTGATGGGCTATCATTCTGGGGCGGAGGAGCTCTATTACCTGTTATTTAGGAGAACAGATGAGATATAATATTGATGGAGTTAGTAATTTATTGGCTAAATATAACAAAGCTGCCCTAGCTGCCGCTATTTTGCAGTCCGGGAAAAAGCCGCTGTTTTGTAGACGATTTTCCCGCAGACATTTTGAGTGGGTGAATAGGGCGGTTGTTGCGCTGTTAGATGTAACTAAAACAGAGTTGGGCGATTATATTATCCCAGAAGAGGAAACGCTCGATAAGGTTAATGGGCGAAGAAAGCCTACTGGGAGATTACAATCCGTGCAGTTTACGGACGACATCTCCCTAGCTCAATTGCCGGATGGAGGCCTTATGTGGATAACCTCTGGTGATGGGCAGCTAGACCCCACCATTAAAAAAGCCCTCTCAGACCTGGTTCAGGGCGCTAAGTTCTTTCGTGATGTTACTACAACAGACGATTAGTTGGTGTTTTCTCCTGGGGCAGGCCTCTTGTCCCTGCCCCCGGGTTGATATTTAGCTGGAATATGTTAGAAATTACTCTATGACTACGTTAATAGACAATCAGGTACAATCACGGCAGCGGGTCACCGATCACGGCGAGGTGTTCACGGCAGAACGCGAAGTAAACGCTATGCTCGACCTCGTCAAGCAAGAGACCGAGCGGATCGAGTCTCGTTTCTTGGAACCCGCCTGCGGGACGGGCAATTTCCTTGTAGAAATCTTGCGGCGCAAGCTAAGCGTTGCTTCAGAGAGACACCGCCGCAACCAACTAGAATTTGAGCGTTACGCTGTACTTGCCGTCTCTAGCATTTATGGGATAGACCTCCTCCCAGACAACGTGGAAAGGGCAAGGGAACGGTTGCTGGAGATAGTGCTGGAAGTGTACGCCTCTCACTTCAAGAAAGATTGCAAGGACGAATTCCGGGAGGCTGTCCACTTCATTCTCAGCAAGAATATCATTGTCGGCGATACTCTGGAATTAAAAGCTCTTGACAACCAGCCTATTACCTTTTCTGAATGGTCGCTTGCTAATAGTAAAATGATGAAGCGGCGAGATTTTACGTTCAGGGAACTGCTTGATACCGCTCCGCCGGATGACAGCTTGCCGCTTTTTTCTGACTTGGGGGAAGAAGCGTTTATCCCACGCCCTGTGAAGGACTACCCTCTCATCCACTTCTTGCGAGTAGCAGAGCAAGATTGATTCAATTATCTACGGGCAACGTACCCACTTGCCCAAACCTTTGCAGCCAAATGTTTGACACTCACAACCCAGACGTACTGACGTGCCTTTCCAACCTGAGCAATGACGAGGTCTTTACTCCGCCGAAATTGGTGAACGAGATGCTCGACCTGCTTCCGGCGGAAATCTGGTCCGACAAAAGTGCAACATTCCTCGATCCCGTTTCCAAAACAGGTGTCTTTTTGAGGGAAATTGCCACGCGGCTGATCCTCGGGCTGGAAAAGGAAATACCCGATATGCAGGAACGCCTGGACCATATTTACAGAAACCAGTTATTTGGGATTGCGATCACTGAGTTGACCGGTCTGCTTTCGCGAAGGTCGGTCTATTGCAGCAAGACGGCGAACGGGAAGTATTCCGTCTGCAAGCAATTCAAGGACGAGCAGGGCAACATCCGTTCGGAGCCTATACAGCACACGTGGAAGAAGGGGAAGTGTATCTATTGCGGTGCGAGTGAGGAAGTTTATGACCGAGACGACGACCTAGAGACTTACGCTTACGAATTTATCCACACGGAAAAACCAGAGGAGATTTTTGGAATGAAGTTTGATGTCATAGTAGGAAATCCGCCATATCAGTTGAGTGACGGAGGGCACGGAGCTAGTGCCAGCCCGCTTTATCATAAATTTGTCCAGCAAGCAAAAAAACTAGACCCTCGTTATCTAACAATGATTATCCCTGCGCGTTGGTATGCGGGGGGGAAAGGGTTGAATGAGTTCAGAAATGAAATGTTGGAGGATTCACGCCTCACAAGACTTACCGATTATTTTGATGCTACAGAATGCTTTCCTGGCATTGACATCTCTGGTGGCGTTTGTTATTTCTTGTGGGAAAGAGACGGGAGTCCGCCTTGCGAAATAACGACATTCCGTAATGGGCAAATGTCAACAATGAAAAGACCGCTTCTCGAAGCCGATGGCACTACTTTCATAAGGTTTAATGAAAGCATTAGTGTTTTGCGAAAGATACAAAAATTTGGGGAATCTTCAATGGCACAAAAGGTTCTACAGTCTAAGCCGTTTGGATTTCGAACTTTTTTCAAAGGGGAGGCAAAACAATCCGATTGTTCTGTGACGCTTTTTCAGAATGGCGGGGTTGGTTATGTTCCTCGCGAGGAAGTCAAGGTAAATGCGCATCTGATAGACCAAAACAAAGTCTTTATTTCAACGGCATATGGAGAGCGAGGGGCGTTTCCGTATTGGGTGCTTGGAAAGCCTTTTTTAGGGGAAAAGGGAACTTGCTGCACTGAAACATATTTGGTAATAGGTCCTTTCTCTTCCAAGAAAAAATGCAAAAACGCAATGTCGTATATCCAATCAAAGTTTTTTCGGTTTTTAGTTTTACTCAAGAAAAACTCGCAGCACGCTACGCAAAGGGTTTACACTCTTGTCCCGATGCAGGATTTCAGCGAGCCGTGGACAGACGAAAAACTCTACGCGAAGTACGGGCTGACAGAAGAAGAGATCAAGTTTATCGAGTCGATGGTCCGCCCGATGGAATAGGGATAGCCAAGCAGCCGTAGTAACATATCATTACATCAAGATCAAACGGAAAGCAGTGCCGATGCCTTACGAAAACTTCCCTGCAAAGACAGACAGCGTTCCTCGCATCTATGCCTACTCCGATACCAACCCAGAATATGCTGGAATGCTCAAGGTAGGTTACACCTCCAAGAGCGTTCAGGAGCGGGTGGCAGCCCAATACCCCACGGCACGACCTGGCAAGAAGCCGTATAAAATCCTTCTTGACGAAGCGGCAATGCGGAGCGACGGGACTGCATTTACCGACCACGAAATACACCGAGAACTGCGCCGGCGTGGAATTGCAAACCCGGAGCGCACTGAGTGGTTTGAGTGCAATGTAGAGAAAGTGCGATCCGCAATAATTGCAGTGCGTTCGGGGTGTCAGGATAACGAGGACCGGAGTCTTACTTTCAAGATGCGTCCCGAGCAGGTGGAGGCGGTGGAGAAGACCGCAGCATTTTTCCGCAAGGTTCAAAAGGAAGAGCCAGACCGAACACCGCATTTCCTTTGGAATGCCAAAATGCGATTCGGAAAAACGTTTGCAGCCTATCAGTTGGCGAAAAAGATGAAGTGGCGACGAGTGTTAGTTTTGACGTTTAAGCCGGCGGTGCAAAGTGCCTGGGAATCAGACTTGAAAAAGCACGTCGACTTCAAGGGCTGGCAGTTTGTCGCGCGTGACGGTTTGAAACCCAAAGACCTCGACGAAAGCAAGCCCTTCGTCTGTTTTGGCTCTTTCCAGGATTATCTTGGCAAAACAAAAGTGGGTGGGATCAAGCGGAAGAATGAATGGGCGCACACATTCAACTGGGATTGCATTATCCTTGACGAGTACCACTTCGGCGCGTGGCGAGAAAGAGCAAAAGAACTTTACGACGGTGAGGATGACAAAAAGGAAAAGGCAAACGCTATCGGGCTGGATTACGACTTATCAGACGAAGACCTAGAAGACTTCATTCCGCTAACGACAAACTCGTATCTTTACCTTTCGGGAACTCCCTTCCGCGCGCTTGGAACAGGGGAATTTATTGAAGATCAGATTTTCAACTGGACGTATTCGGACGAGCAAAAAGCAAAGGAAGAGTGGCGAAAGAAAGACAATCCGTACCAATCGCTCCCGCGAATGGTTTTGCTGACGTACCAACTCCCAGAAGAGATCAAGGAGGTTGCACTTGCAGGCGAATTCGACGAGTTTGATCTGAATGTCTTTTTTAAGGCAGAAGGGGAGTATGAATTCGCACGTTTTGTCTATGAGGCAGAGGTTCAGAAATGGTTGAACCTAATACGCGGCGCATTTGCACCGAAAATCGTCGACAGCCTAAAGCAGGGTTCTCTAAAGCCGCCAATGCCCTTTTCAGATGTGCGGCTGCTTAATGCCCTTTCTCACACTCTTTGGTTTATGCCGAACGTTGCATCTTGCTATGCAATGCGAAATTTGCTTGCAGAACGTGCAAACTCCTTTTACCACGATTACAACGTAGTGGTCGCTGCGGGTACGAAGGCAGGAACGGGGCTTGCCGCTCTTCCGCCTGTTTACGACGTAATGCGAAATCCTCTCGAAAGCAAAACAATTACTGTTACGTGTGGAAAGCTGACAACGGGGGTTACGGTCAAGCCGTGGACAGGGATTTTAATGCTACGAAACCTGAAAACCCCGGAGTCTTATTTTCAGTCCGCATTCCGCGTGCAGTCTCCGTGGACGTTGCCCAACCCCGACGGAACGTCCCCCAACGAGGAAGAAATTATCAAAAAAGAGTGTTACATTTTCGACTTTGCTCCTGACCGAGCATTACGGCAAATTCAAGAATACAGTTGCGAGCTGAATACTGACGGGAAAAGCCCCGAAAAAAAGGTGGAGGAGTTTATCAAGTTCCTCCCGGTACTTTGTTATGATGGTAGCTCGATGAGGGAGGTTGACGCAAAAGGCATCCTGGATTTCGCTATGAGTGGTACAACAGCAACCCTCCTGGCGAGAAAGTGGGAGAGTGCTTTACTGGTCAATGTGGACAATTCAACCTTGCAAAGAGTGATGGACAGCAAGGATGCAATGGATGCACTGATGCGGATCGAAGGGTTTCGCAGCCTAAACCAAGAAATAGAGACTATTATCAACCGATCGAATGCAGTCAAGCAGGCGAAGGCTGAATCCGCTGACAGGGACTTATCAAAGGCGGAGAAAAAGCAGCTAACAGAAGCCGAGAAGGAGCAAAAATCCTTACGTAAGCAGATACAGGACAAGCTAATCAAGTTTGCCACACGGGTTCCTGTTTTTGTGTACCTGACTGACTACCGTGAAGAAACCCTAAAGGATGTTATTACAAAACTTGAGCCTGGACTTTTCAAGCGAGTCACTGGCTTGTCTGTCAAGGACTTTGAGTTGCTCGTTAGTTTGGGAGTTTTTAACGGTGCGCTGATGAATGATGCGGTTTACAAGTTCAAACGCTATGAGGACGCTAGTTTGCGTTATGCGGGGATTGACACGCACACCGGAGAAGATGTCGGTCTCTTCGACACCACCATAGGGGCAGATGAGTATCCCAGTCCGGCTTTTGAGAATATGGGATAATTCACGCAGTAGTGCGGCATCCTGAATGAGTCTCTGAGCGTTCCTGTGGGGCTTCTGCTGTCTTTCCACGATTGTCTTTGCCTCGCGGCAAGGGGCGCGTAGAGAGGCTCTCAGGCGTTCCTGGGGGCTATTGTCGGGGATGGTGAATTGTGCGAATGTTACCGCTCCACGCCGGCACTCACGCCGGCGGAAGCAACGATTGCCAGGATCGCCTCCCGCACGCCGGCGGAGCGAAATCACCCGTTTTTTCTTTCCGGCTGCTATACAAGGTTTTCCCGCACACTGGCGGAGATTTTCTGCCTTAAATGCAGACTCGTTTTTTGTGCGCCGATCACAAATAAAACCCCCTCTTTTCGCGGTTTTCGGCAAGCCAATCCAAGCCACATCTGCCGCCCCAGAGGGTCGTCTCCCGCTCGCAACTGCTTATTATTAAGCTGTTTTACAGGGCGATCCGCTCTGCCGGCTAGGAATGGTGCCGACTTGCCGCACACCTTAGAAAAAACAGCCTTTGTCAAATTCTTAAAATAGATGAATAAATGAGGGTTATGGTGGTCCCTCCGCTTTCCCCCCTCTTTCGCAGGGGGAGCGGCGAGTGTAGAAGCCCCTGAGTCTGTTTCCACCCGGCCTCTTGTCCCTGCCCCTAAGCCGCTATTTTTCTAAATTACCCAGATTATCTAGTACCCCCCTCTTGACAAAGCCGTCATTTTGTGTTAGACTAGCAGCTTACGCTACATTCTTTCACATGGAGGTGATATATGGGTACAGAGCTTTGGGTAGCAGATTCCCCGTTTACTTTTAGTCTTACTGATTCCGACAAAAAAGGCCTTGAAGTTCGAGGCTTTGCTTCTGTCGAGATTCCTGATAGGGACAATGAGATTGTCCCACCAGAGGAATTCATATTAGACCGTTACAGACTTGCCCCAATCTTGCAAGTTGACCACAAGTATTGGAAGGATGAAAATGGTAACGATATTTCTGTGGGGCGGGCAAAATACCTTTATGTCGCTCGCATCGAGTCCTCCGACGACCCTGAAACCTGGAACGTCATTGATGAGGATGACGGCGAGTTTATCGACACTTACCCTAAAGCTCTTATCCCTGAACTGAAAAGTGGGGACAGGGGCTTATTTATTATTGCTGAAGTAACAGAACCAGCGGTAATTGAGAGGGTAGAATCTGGGGAACTCAGCACATTCTCTTGGAGGGGCTTATCGCGAGCAGAGGAAAGACTCAACCCCCTCACCAAAAAGCTCGAAATTGTATTAAAAGACATCGACCTCTACGAAATTTCTCTCGTACATATCCCCGCCAATCCAATGGCCACTTTCATTGCTAGGAAGTCGCTAAGTGCGGTTAAGTTAGATAAATCACGTTTTGAGACCACCTCCCAGGCAGTCACTTACCTGACGGAGCATGGTTTGTCATCGGACAACATCGAGGAGTCCGATAATTTCTTTGTTGCCCTTCAGCGGCCAGAGGCACCACTACCACTCCGAGAGTTGGATGTCTGCAAAGCCGCAACACCGGGGGTATCAATGGTTGTAGGTCCGAAGACGCCTATTACGCAAGTTCTTCCATTATCGGAGGACCAAGTTCTCCTTGATGTTTTATGTAAATTTAATACCATGGAGGTTAATATGAAAACTGATAAAGGTACTGAAGTCAGTGAAGATACAGCAAAGAGCCAGGAACCCGTAGAAAACACGGAAGTCACTGAGACTACCGAAGAGGTGACTGAGACTGACGCTGTTTCTAAACAGCTTGAGCTTTTAGGTTCGGCTATTAGCGAAAAGACGTCTACTGGCGTTGTTTCCGCTCTAGCTCCTATGCTTGAAACCCTTACTTCGTCCCTCAAGGACATCGGCGAAGGGCTCAATGCCTTTGCTGCGAAGGCTGCGGAAGAGCCAGAGGAGAAGGAGGAAGAGAAAGAGCCTAAAGTAGAAGAGCCTAAAGAAGAAAAGGAAGCAGTCGAAGCAGTTAAGTCTTCGGACGTCCAAGACGCAATTAAAGAGTCTGAAGAAAAGACCGCTAATCTCCTTAATGAGGCTCTCAAGGGCTTTGCCGAAACTCTAGGCCAAGTGCAGAAGAGTGTTGAAAAGATTGGCGACACTACCCCGGACGCTATTGAGCGTGAAGAGTCCATCAAGGGGGCAGAGGAAAAGAAAGACCTCTGGGCAGGCGCAATCCCAATGGGTTAATTCTCGGGTAATAAGCCTATTTACATTTTTCAATTAAGTTTTTAATGGAGATACAATTATGAGTGATATTTTTAATGGGATTGCAATTCCAAACCTTACGGGTGTCGAAGAACGAGAAAAGTCTGGTTCGGTAATCGGCCCCCAATCTATTCCAAATAGTATGCTGACGCGAGAGCAGTCGGACGCCTTCATCAATAAGATGGTAGACCTCACGACTATTCTCCGTATGGCGCGTGTTGTGAAGATGAATCGCCCGACGAAGGAAATCAATAAGCTCGACATCGGGCGTATTGTGACGGAAGGGGCGAACACGACGAGCCGGGCACGAACCCGCATCGTCGATGAGTCGGTCATCCCGCTCACCACCGTGAAGTACCGCTCGGCATACGACTTCAACCAGGACACCTTTGAGGACAACCTGGAAGGCGAAGCCCTCCGAAATAAGGTTGTTGATATGATGGCCACTCAAGTCGCGAATGACATCGAACTCGCGGCTATTCAGAGTGACTCAACTATCCTCACCGGAGATGCGGCATCAGACGAGAATAACCTTCTTGGTGTTAATGATGGATGGCGTAAAGACCTTCTGGACAACGTTCCCAACGCACAGATTCTTGAGTGCGGTGGGGCAGCTCCTTCGGAAGACCTTTATTACGACATGATTAATGCTCTTCCTCCACGGTACTCGCGAATGACGAATGACTATAAGTGGCTCGTCCCTATCCGCACGTACAATAAGTGGTGGAAGGATATTGCGGCTCGTCAGACTCAACTCGGTGACGAGATGATTGTCAATGGCGAACTGCCAGGTGCATTCGGCGTTGGTATGGTCAAGGTCACGCAGTTCCCAGAAGACCTCACCTATGGTACGGTTGGTACGGATTCTTCGGACGTATGGCTCACCCCTCCGAGCAACCTGATTTACGCTATCCAGCGTGACATCAAGCTCGAATGGGAGCGAGTACCTCGTACTGACTCGTGGGAAGCCACGGTCCACACGCGAATCGACTTCGCCATCGAAAACCCAGACCTCGTTGTTATGGCAACCGGCCTGAAGATTGATGGAGCCGATTACGTTTCCGGCGCAGCGACTAACCCAATGTAAGAGTTAGAATATGAGTAGTTCCCAAGTACCTGGCATTGTCAGTTTGACCGGCAGTGAACCTGTCGAAAACCTCCCCACCCATTGCGAAGGATTAAATATCTTAGTCGCAATGGGCGGGGGACTTGGGGACGCTCTTATTGCTGTAGGCAGTGTAGCGAAGTATTTTGATGGCGTAGCGATGGTAGACGCGGCAGTGATGAAACACCAATCACCCGTAATAAAACAACTCAAAGGGGTACGAAACGTTTACCAAACACAGGCGGTAAACAACCCCGCATTCCGACGTGAGTACGATGTTTACTTAAACTTCGGCAGGGTATTTAATAACCCTAAAAACCTCCATCAGGAGGATTATTATAAGTTAGTAGGAAATAAAGCAGGCATTGGGGTAGATGTTGGCGAGCTAGAAGGTTTTGACGTAGAACAAGGAAACGAGATATTCCTCCACCCTAGCGCGAGTAACCCCAACAGGCGGTGGACCGAGGAGAAATGGGAAGAGCTGGCGTTTGAGCTTCGAGATAGAGGCTATGCAGTAACCTTCCTTGGAACTAAAGACGAGTTTGGTTTTTCAGCCGACGGTATTTTGAAGTTGAGTGACGTAGATGAAGACCTGCTATATCAGGTAGCTTGTTTAGCGAAGGCGAAATACTTCATTGGTAATGATTCAGGCTTTGCCCACTGTGCGGGATTATTGGGAGTGCCAGGAGCAGTCCTATTTTTCGCCACACGGGCCCAAGACGTTATTTGCCGTTACTCCTCACTCACGGGCATAGAAGTATACGATAAGTTAGGTGTGCAAGCGAATTCATCCCTCAATCCAAGAGACCCAATTTGTCTGAAGTGCATAGAGGGCATGACGCCTGGGGACGTGTTAGAGGCAACTGGGTTTGACACACCAGTAGTTGAAGAGGGTTCAAGAGAGAAGTGTCCAGAGATTAGATTGCCAATCAATCTCCTCAACGAAGATAAGTGCCAAGGATTGTATAATCATTTGTTTAAATATTTTGACCTCTCCGGCAAGGAAGATTCAAACATAACACTAGATGTACAAAGTAGTAAGATTGCATACGTAACAGTTGGTGATAAAGTAAACCACCTCTCGCTCGACTGTTTTGAGAACATTCCAAGGGCCCTTAGAGAAATGCGGAATTAATGGTCTACTACGAAATCGGCTACTGCCTCCCACCGACGACTATTATCGACTGGAATCCAGACCCCAATGAGCTGGATTTTGAGGGCAATTACTTATCCGTTAGTGAGCTTGCAGCCAGTAAATATGACGGAGAGACCATCGACCTCTCTGCGTACTGCGGCGAAGAGATTTATGCGGCCATTCAATTAGCTGAGTCCACGGTAGAGAATATTACCGGGAATATATTTTACGCGAAGCCAGAGGTAAATTCCTTTGACGGGAATAGACGATACAGGCTATTTTTCCAACCTAAAGTGCCTTATCCCCTCCTCACCATTAATAGTGTGGTTGACCAGGACATATATGGCACTACAGTCACCACTTATGAAGAGAATGTTGACTTTGTTAATTACGGTGGGTATATTGAGTTATCTGGCAAATATCCGGTGAACTCTCGCCGCCAGTCCTGTTCGGCAGGCGTTTGGCCTAGCGGGCAGAAAAATATCGTAGTTGATGGTGTGTGGGGTATGGAGACAACTCCCCCAGAGATTAAAGAGGCTGTTAGGATACTTGCGGCAGAGACACTAGTTCCAGGCTTTTATCAACTGCCGCCCAACGGCATTATTGATGCACAGTGGGATGACTTTGAGGTACAATACGCGACGCCCCTCCAAAAGGGGCAGGCCACAGGCTTTGATAAAGTGGATAATTACTTACAGCCTTTTATTAATTACTCAACGACCTTTCAATTTATACCATAATGGGTTCGAGAATACCACTTCACGGGTTAGCTCACAAAGTTCGAGTGTTTGAAAAGACACCGCAGGACGACGGAGCAGGGGGCATAGAGCTGGGGGCTGAAGTAGATATAATAGCCTCCTGGAAATGCCGTGTATCCATTTACAGAGATAAAGAGCAGCTAGAGGATTTTGGTCAGGCGGGCAGGAAGCTCTGGAGTGTAATAGGCAAAGTAAATAAGAGTGTAGAGGAATCACAGTATATCCAATTAGTATCTGGTAACGCCGTAATAGACCAGACAGATGTATTTAGGGTTGTTAGGGTTTATCACGCACAGGACGACTTTGGTAAATTACACCATACGAGCGTTTTGATGGAACTTGAGGACGGAGATACCTAATGCTCACTATCCAGGCAGAATTACGGAAGATACATGCCGGCCTGATACAAGCACAGCGGGATTTGCCAGACATTACTTCGCGGGCAATAATGAAGACTATTGACCAAATATACCTTCCACGGTTGGAGAATGTTATGCGGAACCCGGGGGATTATGACCTTGACTGGGACCCAGATATGG
>Ga0180432_10003573_pt1 | contig 21986 bp, 8 predicted proteins | sample SS_ome_10_FD_132414 | JGI IMG/M metagenome (GOLD analysis project Ga0180432, IMG submission 132414) | Hypersaline lake sediment archaeal communities from the Salton Sea, California, USA - SS_1_MS_2 metaG | ecosystem: Environmental > Aquatic > Non-marine Saline and Alkaline > Hypersaline >...
GTTTCCGAACGTTATTCAATTTCGGTGTCGCCGCCGCCCCGTATAGTCGAGAGTCAAGTCTTCGCGAAATATCCCGACTACATTACCGAAGACGAGCAGCCGGAACGTGTCGCCATCGAGGAACTCAACTTCTCGGTGCCCGAGGGAACCGCGCTTCGGTGGCAATTGCGTTGCCAACCGGCCGTTCGGTCGCTGAAAGTGAAAATCGGCGAGAAGACTATCGACGCAAAGATCGAGCAGTCAGGCACGCAGGCAGTATTCGAGCACCTCGCCGACGAGACCTTCAAGTACACGTTCCAGTGGGAGGAGAAGGAGCACGGGTTCATTTACGACGACGTTCAGCACGTCGTCCGCGCCGTGCCCGACATGGTTCCCGACGTGCAATTGCTCCAACCGCCGGCCGATTCGTTGGCCACGGTCAACAAGACGCTGCATATCGCGGCCCGGGCGGCCGACGACCACGGCCTGGCCGCCGCCGTGCTGGTCTATTCGCTAAACGGCAGCGAGGAAAGACGCATCCCGCTGGACGACCTGTCGGGCACGTCGAAGGATATCCGCCACACCTGGGTGCTCAAGGAGACTCTGCCGGACCTTAAGAGCGGGGACAAGCTGGCCTTTTCCATCAAGGTCGGCGATCGGTATCCCCCGGCCGGTTCGCACATTAACATCTCGGCCACCCGGCGATTGACCATCGTCAGCGACGCCGAGTACCTTGTGTGGTTCAAAAAGCAGGTAGCCGCCCAGAACGAGCTAATCGCCCGGGCAAGAAGCTCCCAGCAAAACGCGGCCACCGAGGTCGCCAGATTGAAAGTCGAAGAGAAGAAGGATTCGCAATGACCCATAGTCGCCTTTCGCTCCGCGAAAGTAGCGTGCCCAACAAGTTGGCAACAATTACCTCGCAACTCCGCAATCGGATATCATCATCGCCAATAACATACTGACCCGTGAGATCGCAACGCTTTGTCTCAACAGCAAAGGGGTGGCTGGGGCAAAGCGCAGCGGTGCCCCAGGACTGCACGAACTGGGGCTTCGCTGCGCTCAGCCGCCAGCCACCCGAGAATCGAAGATCAGTCTTTGAGACAAGGCCCAACATATAACAAACGAGACCCATACCATGAATCACCGTTGGCTGACGCCCCTGTTGCCGCTGGTTATTCTCTTCGCGCTACCGGCGGCCAATTCATCGGCTCAAGAGCGCAGCGATGTACTGCGGACTGTCGAGAGAATACGCAACGAGGAACGGCGGCAAGGCGGCGTGCGTCGTCAACTGGGTGACGCCGTCCGGCGAATCGACCGCCTGCTGGTCGATCTGCAATCCAACCAACTCACCGAGCAGGGCGGCGGTCAGATAATCGGCCAGGTTAGCACCGATTTGGCCAAAGTCGGCAATGCGCGAGTACCGGCCGCGCGGGGACATCTGCAGCATGCCCGCGTGAACATCGACGATGCTTATCAACATCTCGATAAGGCGGAAGCGGAAATCCACGCCATCGTGGCCGATTTGGATCGCCTGCTGAAATCGACCGAGGCCGCCTTGGCCGGAGACTTGCTTCTGAAGAAGCTTCGCGAGATCATCAAGACCGAAGACTTCCTTCGTCGCGAAACGGCCAAGTGGGGGAAGATTCTGCTTACGACTCCGGAAATGGCCGACGTCGACAAGCACCGGGTCGCCCGGGCGCAGCAGGATGTTTCACGCATGGTGGAAGAATTCACCCGCCTGCTCTCCGACGCCATCGCCGGCACGACCGACGGCAACGTGAAGCTGACGCTGAGCAAGGCGAAGAACGTCATGCGGGAAAGCCAACTCGACGCCCTGTTGGAAAGCGCCGTTGAAGCGATACTCTCCGAAGACGCCTTCGCGGCCGTCGAACATCAAGACAAGGCAATCGAGGCCCTCAAGCAGATCGAACGCATTCTTTCGGCCGACCAGCAGGAGATCACGACCAAGCTTTACGTAATCGAAGAGCTCAAACGCATCCTCAAAGAGCAGATCGACTTGAAGACGCAAACCGCGCAAATGCAGGCCGCCGACAAACAGCAGCACTCCACCGCCCAAGCCGAGCAGCTGCAGCTTGGCAAGGATCTGCGGAAGGCGATGTCCGGCGAGCCGCCGCATGAATCGGCCAAAGCAGCCGAGGAAGCGATGCAACTGGCCGCCGAGCATCTCGACCAGGGAAGCATCCAGCCGGCTGCCGACAATCAGCAAACGGCCATCAATGAACTCGAAAAGCTGATCGCCGAGTTGGATGCCGAAATGGAGGCCGCCGCCGAAGCGGCCGCGAAACTGGCCGCCGAAAACGCCGACACGGGCGACCAAATGGCAGGCGACGCATACGGGGATATGTACGGCGACTCTTCGTACTATCCGCAAAGCGATATGTACAATGACATGTTCGGCGATATGTTTGGCGGCATGGATGGTATGAACGGCATGGGGCCCGGGCCGGGTTCCGGTTCGGGAATGCAGCCGGGGATGGGCGGAATGTCCGGCTCGGGACCGCCCGGCGAGTTGCCCGACAACCCGGCGATCGGGGCCGGCGGGTCGTCGTCGACGATGGTCCAAGGGAAGAGAGTCGACCGCACCCGCATGTCGATCAACTCCCTAAAACGCCGACAACGGGCCGAAGCGATCCAGAAATACATCCAGCAGTTCCCCCCGGAATTCCGCAAGCAAGTGGCCGACTACTATGAAGTCCTTGCGGAATAACACAGGCCGAGTAACTCACACAAGGATCGGAAACATGACCAAATCGGCGATGTCGGCATGCTTGCTGATACTGTTGCCCGCCGTCGCGTTTTCCCAAGAGGCACCCTCTCGACAGCGAGTGGGCAAGGCAAGCCTCTCGCCCGAGGTGCAAACGGCTATCGGCAAAGGTCTGGCCCATCTTGCCAAAACCCAGAAGAAGGACGGCCGCTGGGGAGACCAGCACTCCGTGGCCGACACCTCGCTGGCGCTGATGGCGTTCATGCTCCAAGGTCACGTGCCGGGTCGGGAACCATACGGGAAAAACATGGACCGCGCGGTCGCGTATCTCGTAAACGTCGGCAAGAAAGGCCAGAAAGGATATCTAGGCACGCCAAACAACCACGCCGGAATGTACGAGCATGGGCTGGCCGTGTTGGCGCTCTCCGAGGCCTGGGGCCAGAGCACGAATCCCGATATCCGCGTCACGTTGAAACGGGCCGTCGACGTAACCTTAAGCGCCCAAAACCACCAGGGCGGATGGCGATATTCGCCGCAACCGCGCGACGCCGATTTATCCATGACCGTAATGCAGATCATGGCAATCAATTCGGCCAAGGAGGCGGGAATCGCCGTGCCCGACGCTACCTTGAAAAGAGCCGTCAAGTACGTCCTCCACTGCCAGGACGAAACCAGCGGTGGGTTCGGATACAGCGGGCCGACAGGGCCGGGCTTCGCCAGAACGGCGGCCGGAGTCATCTCCCTGATCATGTGCGGCCAACGGGATCATCCTGCCGTGAGACGCGGAATGATTTTCCTCCGCGCGTATCCCGAGCAGAAGTTCAACGGAGGTTCGCACTTCCTGTACGCACACTACTACGCCATTCAGTGCATGTACCAGTCGGGCGACGAGGACTTCAACGCCTGGTATCCCAAGATCACGAAGGTGTTGCTGGAAAAACAAGCGGAGGACGGCAGTTGGAACATCTCGCAGGGCGAAGCGTATTCAACGTCCCTGTCGATTTTGATAATGGGCGTTCCGTATCGGTTTTTGCCGATATATCAGCGGTGAGTTGTGAAAGCGGCTGAAAACGCCGTTAGGCATTTTGGGAAAGATTTTGGGCAACGGGGATTGAAGTTTGCGTTGTCGTCTGATTGCACACGCTACTTTCGCGGAGCGAAAGGCGACATTGGCAACGGTGAACTAGAATGAGTATCCGACGCGTTTGCACATACCTGGTCGTCTTGCTCTTGCCGATATGCTCGCGCTGTCCGGCCGCCGACGTTGTCCCGGTGGGCAAGTCGGACGTCTATCGCTTGCTCCAACAGCTGGACTCCGACGATTGGGTCCTGCAAAGCGAGTCGCTCGAGCGGTTGGGACGCTGTAAGATACAGCAGGCCGCGCCGCGGATCGAGAAACTGCTCTCGGCGGACGCCTCGCCGTGGATCAGAGGTCGGGCACTGGTTGCTCTTACGCAAATTCGCGGCGAAGCCATGTTGCCGGAGGCCAAACGGCTATTGCAGGAGGAGGAACCGTCGCTCCGCAAGGCCGCCCTGCAATCGCTCTACATCATCGGAGACCGCTCGGCCGCCGATTCCGCTCTGGGGTTGCTCGACGACGAGGACGAGGAAACCCGCGCGATCGCGGCTTCGCTCTGTGCGAGGCACTATCCTGGGCGGGCATGGCCGGTGGTCCAAGCCATGGCCGACGATCCCCGGGCCGCCGATTCCGTCTATCTGTTCCGCGCCATGGCGGCCATCGGCAGCGAGGATTCGCTGGCCCGATTGGAGAAGTCCTTCGCCACCGGCGACGAGCGCTTGCGGCATCAGGCATTTCGCGGCTTGCGCGACGCCGACCAGAGGGCCGTGCCGCTGTTGGTGCGAATGACCTCGAACTACAAGCCGACGGATCGAACGTTTCAACTGGGACGCGACATTCTCGCCGCTCACGACGCGGAGCATGTAGCCGCCGCGCTGCGCGATGTGTTCGCTTCCCGTCGCGTGGAACACTACCAGGCGGCAGCCGTGCTTGCCGCTGACATAACTCCCAGCAAGGAGTTGGAGGACGCGATTGTCGACATCTGGATGAAACAAGACGATCTGCCGCCGGAAACGGTTCGGGCCGGGCTTGTCGCGCTGACGAAACTCGACCCCGCGCGACACATGGCCCTGTTTCGCCGCTGCCTGGCCAGCCGGGACGCCGCCACCAGGGAACAAGCCGTTCGCTGCCGGGGTCTCTGCGACAAACGGCATCTATTCGACGAACTGCGCGAGCACGTCCGAGATGAAGACCACCGCGTTGCCCAGGCGGCCCTGGAGAGCCTTCTGCTGGTGCCCGAAGAGTTTCGACCAACGACGCGCATGCCGCGATACCTGAAGACACCGCTGCAAAGCGACGATCGCAAGGTCGTACTCGCCGCGCTTGAACTGTTGAGCAATCGCCGGTCCGATTCGCCGATCTCCGGAAGCCGCTTCCGCGAGGTGCTCGACGTTCTGCGGCCGCAACTGGGAGGCGGAAACGACCAACTGCGGGCGGCTTCCGCCGATGCTCTGACCAAGCTGGGCGGCCCAAATAGAACGACCGCCATTGTCGATGCACAAGGATTCATCTACCGCTGGAAAGTCATCGGCACGTTTCTCAACGACCAAAGCAACACGGGTTTCGCAACGGTCCATCCGCCGCAGATGGAGATCGACTTCGGCAAGACATACGAAAGCCAATACCGTTGGGACTTCGGCGGTGGCGGCAACGAACTACGCGCCCTGCGAGTGAAGTGGCTCGACTCGCAACCGCCGCAACTCGACGGTGCCGTCATGCTTTCGGCCACAATGCCCGTTCCAACCAAGTTCGCCGTGGCTTACGCGGCGGCTGACGTCTATTCGGACAAGGACCAGACCGTTCGTATCGCGATCCAGCAACCCGGCACCGTGCGAATGTGGCTGCGCGGCGAGCAAGTGTTCGAGTCGCCCGTGGCGGAACCCCAGACGGGAAAACGGCCGGTTCCCAAGGCGCCGCCGAAGACCGACATCTGCACGCTCGTCCTGAAGCAGGGTCACAATCGCCTACTGCTGAAGACGGCATGCCTGGACACGAAGTGGTGGATCCGCGTAAGGCTTCTCGACGAAACGACAGGCATGCGAGCAACCGGCGTTAAGAACACGACGATCACACCGAAGGCCGTCAGCGGCGGGACTCGACCCGCGGGGGTGCGCCGGTGAACACACTCATTCGACAATACCGCGCTGAGAGCCAATCCGAAAACGGGCGTGTTGCGAGCCTTCTTCGAATGTGCTTGTCGCTGGTCGCGCTGGTCGTCTGCCTGACGGGACCGTCGACATCGCTTGCCGACACCCGATCAGCGGTGGAAACTATCGCCTTGCCAAAAACGGCCGAGGAGGCCTACGCCCGGGGCGATGTTGCCGAGGGCAATCGGATTCTCAACGAGTTGATCGCCGACAACCCGGGCGATGTCGATCTGGCCGTTGTGGCCTTGCATCGAATATTCATCGAGGAGTTTCTCGAACTGCTCGACATCGACTGGGTCGGCATGCAGATGCGCCGACGACTGACGATGAACCACCAGGGCGACCGGGAAAAGGTCCGCCAGTATCTCTCGGGCCATATTCGCGGCGCCCTTTTGCGGGAACTGGAAGACAACAGCGGACACCCGGTGCCACCGATGAACGCCTTGCGAAGGGCGACGTTCGCCTCGCCCATCGACGCCGGCAGCGAGCACTACCAGTTTTTGATCCGCGAGACTCTGGTTCGCCGGTCGGGATATCCGAAGCTTACGCCCCGGGAAGATTGGCCCGACGCGACCCCGCTGCGGTTGCTGGCTTTGCGACGAGCGGGCCTGGTCGCCCCCGACCATCCGGCCGTGGTCGAGGCCTCCGTGCTGTTGATGTTCATCTATCGGCAACTGGGGCGAGGCCCCGAAGCCATCGACATATTGGACCAACTCACGGAAGGATTCGGAGACGATCCCGAGTTCCTCTTGGCCGAGGCCCGATTCCACGATAGCCTGAAATCGCCTCGCGCCGGGCAGCTTTTCAGGCGGCTGTTTCAACTGCTCGAAGACGAGGGCAACAAGGGCGACGTGTGGCAGCGGGCCCAGTCTTACACGAATTATCTCGCCGCGACCGACGCGGAGAACTCGTCCCCGCAACTCGGCCGGTCCGCATTGCTCGACCCGCAAAAAAGGCGAGACTTGGCCATGATCCGCGACGGCCGAATCGGCAGAGCGGAGCAACGCATCGACAGTCTTCTGCGGGAAACGCTGGAAGCGGCCGACAATCCAGCCTACATCGTCGACGACACCGCGCCCGACTGCGAAGTCGACCGAAATGAAGTTCAGGGCGGACGCTTGGCGAACTTCGTCATGCTGTCACCGTCGCTGATCGATTCTCATCTGATATCGCTCGACCAGTCGCAATTGACCGGCCTTCGCCAGCTGCAGGAGCGGAAGTGCCGCATCGACCGCCGCGCTGCCGACCTCGACGCCGGCAGCCAGGCCGAACTTCTGGCCCTGTTCCGCCGCTATCCGTGGGCTTTGACGGCACATCGGGCCCTGCTGGTGTACGCACGGCGTGAATTGGAAGAGGGACACACCGAAGCGGCCCAACGATCGTTCAGCGATGTAATCGAACACGCGGCCGATCCGCGACTTCTCTCCCAAGCCCGAGTCGGCCTGTGGATGGCGCTGGCCCGGCACCGCGACCGGAGCAGACTGGTCGCCGCCTTCGAGACGACCGCCGACGACGAGAAGTTGCCTTGGATGGCAACGGAAGCAACCGCCGCGACGATCCGCCGACGACTGCTTGACGGAATGCCTCAAGCCCAGGCCGACGCCGACGAAGGGCCCGCGTTGGAGAACCTCGAACCGCAACTGCTGAAGATGCCCGCCGTGGCGCCGTGGCCCAGGACGACCACCCGAAACACGGCCGGGCTGGACATGGTAAGCATCCACCCGATCGGTTCGCGCGTAATGCTTAGTTCCAGAAACCTCCTGGCGTGGTACGACGCCCAAGACACGCGGCGGCCGATGTGGACCCAGATTCGTCCCAACAGCGGCCAGGGCCTATTTGGCGATTTTCTTGGCCCCTTGCGGCCGGAAATCGACGCCGACAGAATCTACACGCGATGGGGATACAACGGCCGGGCCAGTCGACTCGTCGCGCTGAACAAGACCACCGGCGACGTTGTTTGGGGAACGGAGCCGAGCGAAGGCGTGCCGCTGGGCAACCCCGTCTTCTCCGGCGGTCAACTATACGATGCCAGCGTCACCCGCGGCGGGCACGACGCCTGGAAAGTCGCTTTGAAACTCTCCTGTATCGACGCCGCCTCGGGCAAGTTGATCTGGAACTCGCAAGTCATCTTCGACGCCGCGGGAGTGAAGAATATATATGGCTCTTGGCAACCTGTCGATTGGAATCGTGGAACTCTCGGCGATGTGCTGGCCGTCCGCGACGGAGCAGTGTACTGCACACCGGGCGGTGGGCTTATGGCTCGATGCGACGCTCGCGACGGACGAATGGAATGGATGCAGACGTACGTGCCCCGGCAGGGCAAACTGCGCATCGGCCCGCACGGTGCCAGGCCGGTTCCCATCGGCGACGTGTTGATTTGCCTGCCCGACGACACCGACGCCATGATCGGCCTCGACCGGCGGACCGGCCGAGTGCTTTGGCGGAACAAAGTCTTCCAGGGCCGCGAGGAATTGGGCACCTTCGACGATGCGCTGATCGTTCACGGCAAGTTTCTCAGCGGCCGACCGGCAATCGCGGCCGTCGATCCGCGAGACGGAGGGTTACGCTGGTCGACGACTCTCCCCGAGCCGAGCGTCGGCCGGCCCGTGCGATTGGGCTCCTCCATATACCTTGGAACGGGCGAACAGTTGCGACGCTTCGACGCGGCCACGGGAGTCGAACAGGAGGTTCGCCCTTGGCCCAAGACGGACAACTTCGTCGAGAGTTTCACCGTTGACAATCACACGCCCGATGCGTGTCGGTTGTATCTGCTCACGAACGATCCGTGCGAAGAACCGCCCGGGGTCGAAGAATCACTCGCCGCGAACGCGGCGCCGGCCGACGGTCCGTTTCGCCTGCCCTTGCAATTGTGCTGGACGATTCCCATTCGCGATCCGAAGTTGTTCCTGCCGTCGGACGATACGGCCTCTGTGAATAAGGCGTTGATATACTCGAACGAGATTCTCACGTGCGTTGAATCAACGCCTCGCGGCACGGTCGCATGGCGGAGAATCGTCGGTCCCGGGCTGCACGACGTCTTCTACGTCGACGGCAAGGCCGTCCTGTTCCACTACTTCCCGACCGAAGTAACCTCGCGACTGGTGGCGCTGGACCTCGCCACGGGCAACTTCACTTGGAAGGCCGAATTGCCAGCTTTCGTCGGCCGTTTTGGCCGGTCGGGAAAACTCTTCCATGCCGGCCATCGCGATCGGCTGGTGACCGTCGACTTGACATCCGGCAAACTCTTCAGCCGCCAGACGGCCGTCCCCTTGGTTCCGGAATTGCCGGAGGTAGCCTACAAGATTCACATCGGCTTCGGCGGCGGCAACGTGCAGATCGTCTGCTGCACCACCCCGCGCGACAAGCTTTCGACCATGCATTGGCTAAGCTGTAATCCGTATACCGAGCAAGTGTTCGGCTCCGACGCGAAACTTCGCGGCCTGGGGAAAGACAAGGACGCGACCGTCGCTGACATCAGACTGGGCAGCGCCGTGTTCGGCCGTCGGGCCACGTACTTCACGATCCACAACAGGACGGCCGGCAGGCACGGACCCGAGGCTTACCGCTGCGACCACGGCAACCGGACCGTTCGGATGCTCCGCCCAAATGCTTCGATCTCCCAGGTCGACGCGCCCTATGTGCTCATGTCGGTCGAGACAAACACCGGCCCGCCCGACAACGCCAAGCAGCGCCAGTGGGTCGTGCTCAGCGAAGACGATCCTTCATACGAGTTCTCGCTGCCAGCCGAGGACAACTCAAACATGTCGCTCCGCAACGGCCGGCTGTTTCAAATCAAACGGAACCAGCCGCGAGTTCTTCGCATATACGACTTGCAGTCGCGAAAACTTCTGGTTGACGCAACCATGGAAGGCTCGCAAGAAGTCCGCGTACTTACGGACGGCCCGGGAGCCGTAACCCTTTGCAGCCGCCACTCCTCGGGGGCCATACGTCTGAGCCAATACGACTTAACTTCCGGCGACGAAGGCCCGACAAGCGATATTCCGCTATCCCAGCAGCCGGCAGGAGAGTCTTCGCCGCCGCAAGTCTCGGGCAACATGCTTCTGATCAGCGACAGCCAATCAGTGCGGGCCTGGGCACCTGCCGATCAATAGTCCCCATCCGTCGGCACCCGCCGTGCGCCTAGTTTCGATCTTTTCTTTCCTTGCGAGGCCGAATTTGCTACAATAAACATCGCTAGGGGTGTCAGGGTAAAAGCCGCTTTGTCGACATGAAATAAAGGAGTGTTTGCGATGAGGACCGAATCTTGCCTGTCTCGCCGATTGACTCTTGCTTTGCTTTCGGCGACGTTCGTTTTCGTCTGTTTCGCCCCGTTTTCGCCGTCGCGGGCCGAGGCCGGATCGTTGGTGATTCCCGCCTGGGCGTTCGAGCGGGGGAATGTGGAAATAGATGCCGATCCGGAGAAGTTTGCCGACGCCGGGCCGGTCGTGGTCGGCGGGCCTCGGCAGCCGTGGGGTTGGACCGCGGAATACGATATAGAGGTTCCCGTCGAAGGCAGGTATACGCTCTCGATCCGCTATGCGTCGGCCGAGTCGCGGCCGGTGCAGGTCTTCCTCGACAACCGGGACATCGGCAAGACGTGCAACGGCGCGAGCCTATCGCCGGCGTCCGCCGAGAAACCGAACAGTCCCACGTGGATGAGCAGCGGGGCCAAGTGGGAGATGCTCTGCAACAAATCCGGAAATCCCATTGCGATATCGGCAAGCGGTAAACATACGATTATCCTCTCCAGCCGCGAGCCGCTGCCGCATCTGGTGGCGTTGCGATTGGACACGGCGGCCGAATTTCCCGAAGGTTGGACACCGCCGAAGTACAAGGTACAGAACCTCGACAGCGTGCCGGCGAAGTTCCACAAGGCATTCGCGGTGGCCGGCGACGCCGCGGCCCTGCAAGAACCGGCCGACAATGGGCCCGCCCCGCGTCCCGGCGCGTCGTTGGAGATTCACGCTTGGACATACGATCGCGGCAATGCGCAGATCTACGCCAGTCCCGACCTGTATGGCGACGTCGGCCCGGTGGTGGGCAGCGCCCAGGATCAGGCCGAGGACGCCGAGGGTGTGATCGAATACGACATCGACTTTCCCGTCGACGCCGACTATACGCTGCACGTCGGCTACGCCTCGGCCGAGGCCCGACCGGTGGACGTCTCTCTGGACGGAAAGTTCGTCGGCGTCTGCTGCGTGGGCACCACCTACGCTTCGGCGCCGAAGGAGCAGCCGATCGCTTTCACGTCCAACAGCAGCGGCGCGATGCCCAGGCACGTACTCGCCTGGAAAGGCATGCGGAAGCACGGAGAACTGGTCAAGATTCCCGCCACCAAGGGAAAACACACTTTGCGGTTCTCCCGTCGCGGCCAGTTGCCCAACCTGATAGCCTTGCGTCTGACCTCCTCGGCCGGTTTCCCCAAGGATTGGAAAAAGTCTCCGCGCGGAATACCGAACCTGGATCAGGTCAACGTCCGGGATCAAGTCGTTTTTCTGCCCTGCGACGCGGTGAACCTGCCCGCATTGCGAACGGCCATTGAGGATACGATCACGACCCATGGCTCGCAGTATCCCGACGGAGAGAAGTACCTTAAGCGGCTGGCCGAGTTCGAAAGTCAGAAGCACGAGCTTCACGCGCTTCCCGGCATGCGCGGTTCCCGCACGACCCGAGTGTGGTCAAGCGAGGCCGACAAACCGGAAGAAGAGCGAACCACCGAGGCCAAGCTGGCGGCCCTGCGGAGCGAAGCCATGTTGGCCCATCCGGCGCTTAAGTTCGACAAGCTTCTCTTCACCAAGCGGCCACCCGAGGGCGGACATATTTACGAGGGACATCAGCAGAGGAAGTTCGGCAGCCAGCTTTGCGTTCTTTCGCCCGTCTCGCCCGACGGCAAGGTGACCAACATCGCCCCGCAGCTGTCCGAGGGCCTGTTCAGCCGCTTCGACCTGTCGTACGACGGAACGAAGGTGGTCTTCGGTTACAAGACGAAGGACACGCCCTTCCACATATATGAGATGGATATCGACCCGGCGACCGGCGTCGGCGTGAAGGGTAGCCTGCGGCAGTTGACCGGAGTTCCCGAGTCCGGGCAAGACGAGTACGGGCGTGCCAAGGAAGCCGGCAGACTGACATACTGCGGCTTCAACGACACGGACCCCGTCTATCTACCCAACGGCCAGATCATGTTCGTCTCGACCCGCGCCCGGCAAAGCGTTTTCTGTTTTCCGGCCACGGTGACCAGCCTTCACGTGATGGACGCCGACGGCAAGAACATCCGCCGCCTGTCGTCCGGTCCGCTGACGGAGATGGGCCCCTGCCTGTTCGACGACGGGCGAATCGCCTACACACGTTGGGAATACGTCGACAAAGGTCTGGGCAACGGACAGGGCCTCTGGTTGGTGCGTCCCGACGGAAGCTACGTCGACCATTTGTATAAGAACAGCATCGTGCGTCCCTCGGGCATGCTCAGCCCGCGCAGCATACCCGGCAGTCGCCAGTTCGTCACCGTCGGTTGTTCGCACATGACGCGAGCCGGCGGGCCAGTTATCCTGGTCGACACGCGCATTACGAAGCGATCGACCGAAGCCATGACCTGCATCACGCCCGAGATCGGCTACCCCTGCATGTACACGGCACGCTGGGCCATGGGTTACTTCCTGGATCCCTTCCCGTTCTCGGACAAGTTCTTCCTGACCTCGCATATTCCAGGCGGCGACAAGAAGGACGCGCGTTACGGGATCTACGCGCTTGACGCCTGGGGCAACCGCGCCAAACTGTACGGCGACCCGGAAACATCTTGCTTCCACCCGCTGCCGCTTCTTCCCCGTCGCAAGCCGACCCAAGTTGCCTCGCCCGGAATCGATCACACGAAAGAGCAAATGGGCACGGTCTTCATGCAGGACGTTTACGAAGGGATGACCGGCATCGCGCGCGGCCGGGTGAAGTACGTTCGCGTGATGGGCGTGCTGCCGTGGCCCTCGAACGAGAACGGCATGTTCCGAATCGGCATGGCCGGCAACGTGCATCGCAAGAAGGTCTACGGCATAGCCAAGGTCCACGAAGACGGCTCGGCCTGCTTCACCGTGCCGGCCAAGGAGAACATCTTCTTCCAGGCCTTGGACGAGAACTACATGCTCTTGCAGCACATGCCCACGTTCATCAACGTAATGCCGGGCGAGCATAGGGCCTGTATCGGCTGTCACGAACATCGCAGCACCGCGCCGAACGTCGCCGGCACGCGACTGATGGCAATGGAGAACCCCGTCCAAGCGCTCGCGCCCCAGCCGGGCGATACGGGTGCCCGCATGGTCCACTACGACACGGACGTTCAAACCGTGTTGGACAAGCATTGCATCGGTTGTCACAGTGGCCCGGATGCCAAGGCCCGACTGGACCTTGCCGGCGTGCCGACCGAGTCGTGGAACCGCGCCTATGAGAACATCATCGGCCGGGGACTGGTCAGCTCCCGAGACTGTGCATATGGCCAGTCCGGTTACCGACCTAGCCCGCCGTTGACGTTCGGCTCGAACCTCAGCCGTCTGGCCGCGAAGATCCAAGAGGACCCCTGCAAGGGCGACTTGAGCAAAGAGGAGTTCATCAGGATCACAACCTGGATCGACGCCAACACCCCGTACTACGGCACCTATCGCGGCAAGCGCGACCTGAAGGACAAAGGCGAGCCAGACTTCCGACCGGCGCCGTTGGTTTCAAAGTAAACTGTATCGGCGGCGGCGGACGGTTGCGCCGCGAGGTACGAGCATCGGTGCCCCAGACCTGAATCACTGGGGCTTTACCACTCGTACCTCGTGTTTCATCCCCAGCCACCCCCACTCGTATCACGGCCCGAAATCGACTTTGCAGTTCTCCTGTCCCATTTCCGCCGATATTTGCATAACGGGAGGATTTCGTTAAACTATTGGTAGCCCGCAAGTTCCCACATTCGCGGGCAAGTTGGTTGCATCTTGTTCAAAGCCCAAAGATCGAGAACGATATCCACAAGGAGTTGAAAGATGAGATCTCGACATTACCTACCTGGACGACTGTGCCGCGTTGCGGTGACCTGCCTTGTCGTCTCTTGCGTTGTCTCTCTTGCATTTGAAGCCGTGGCTGGAACGATTGAGATTCCGGCCTGGGCCTTCGTCGGCGGAAACGGAAAGATCCACGCCGATCCGGCCGGGGTTGCCGATGCCGGGCCGGTCGTCGGCAGCGGTGAAGAGGAGCCATGGGGTTGGCGCCTTGAATACGAGGTCGAGTACCCCGTCTCCGGCAACTACAGGTTGTTTCTCAATTACGCCTCCGAAGAAGCCCGGCCCATTGAGGTCCTCTTCGACGGTCGCAACGTGAACAAGGTCAGCACGGGCATCGGCACCGATCCGAAGACCGGCGAACCGTCGGCCAAGAGCAGCGGCGCCAGATCGGAACTGTTGCTGAACCATTTCGGCGCGCCGGCCAACATGTCGTTCGATCGCCGGGCAAAGGCGAAGGTTGGGAAGCACACGATCCTGCTGGTAAGCGCCACGCCGCTGCCGAATCTGGTCTCCTTGCGTCTTACCACGACGGAGCCCTTCCCGGAAGATTGGCAACCGCCGAAATGGAAGGTCAAGGATATCTCGAGCGTACCGGCGAAGTATCACAATCTTTTCACGCAGCCGAGCAACGTTGACGCGACCGCGATGCGACTTCCGGTACCCGATCCCTCCAATCCCCGAGGCGGTGGAAATATCAAGATCGACGCCTGGACCTTTGATCGAGGCAATATTGATATTCATGGGGACGCCAACAAGTACGCCAACGCCGGCCCGATGGCGGGCGGCCCGGACGATGCCGAGCAGTTGGACAGCGATGGTCGGGCGGTCGTCGAGTACGACATCGAAATCCCCGCCGACGGCAACTACATGCTGAAGGCCCGATACGCGTCGCCGGAAGCGCGGCCCGTGGAAGTTCTGGTGGATGATAAGCCCGTGGGCATCGGATTCGATCAAGCAACCTTCGGCACGGCACCCGGTGAACTGCCCATTTGCTTCTCCGGCGAAAGCTGGGCTGCCAGACGGAGCCACGAGTTTGTCTTCAACAAGGACGGACAACCGATCCCGATACCGATGACCGCGGGCAAGCGCACCTTGAAGCTTACTCGACGCGGCCCGCTGCCTAACTTCATGTACCTGCACCTCTCCAGTGCCGACGCGACATTTCCCCAGGGCTGGAAGCCGGCCGAGCGGAAGACCAAGCACCTGGACCGCGTCGCGCCCGAGCATCGAGCTTCGTTCCTTCCCATCGACGGGGTCAACGTCGCTGCCTTGCGGCTGGCCGTGGAAGATACCATGAAAGACTACGGGGAAGCCTATCCCGACGGCCAGAAGTATCTCGACAAGCTCACAAAGCTGGAAGCCCAACAAGCGGCCGCCGAGAAAGCGGGCCCCGAGGAGCAAGAGAAAGCCGAGCTGGCCCTGGAGGCTCTGCGCTCCGAAGCCATGTTCGCCCATCCCGAGTTGAACTTCGACAAACTGTTGTTCCTCAAGACCGTCGGCGGTTACGGACACACCTACCACGATCAGCACGCAGGCGGCGAGAAGGGTAATCTCTGCGTTCTTTCGCCGGTCAAGCCGGGCGGCAAGGTCACTGAATTGGTGCCCGAACTTGACGGAGGACGCTTCGATCGATTTGACTTGTCGTTCGACGCGACCAAGGTGGTGTTTGCTTATAAGAAGCCGGAAGACAGATATCGCATTTATGAAGTTGGAATCGATCCGGAAGCCGCGAAGATGATTCCCGGCAGCCTGCGTCAACTTACGACTTCCGAAGGCGACCCGACCGCGGTTGCCATTAGCGAAAACGCCAAGCAGTACAACGTACGCGGCTTCGACGACATGGACCCCATATATCTGCCCGACGGCCGGTTCATGTTCGTCTCGACCCGTTCCGCGCAAACGGTCTTCTGTGCCCCCGGCACGGTTACCACGCTTTACAGCATGAACGCCGACGGATCTAACATGCGGCGGATATCCCAGGGACCGATCAACGAAACGGCTCCTTCGGTAATGAACGACGGTCGCGTGATCTATACGCGATGGGAGTACGTGGACAAGGGACTGGGTAACGGACAAGCACTATGGGCCATTCGCCCCGACGGTACCGGCTCGGACCATGTCTTTAAGAACAACACCGTCTGGCCGGCCGGCATGAGCTGTGCCCGAAGCATCCCGGGCAGCCCCATGTTGATCGCAATCGGCGGGTCGCACCACAATACGGCCACCGGCGCGGTGATACTGGTCGACAACCGCCAAACCCGAATCGGCAAGTCGCCCATGACCTGCATCACTCCCGAGATCGGCTACGGGTGCATGGACCACGTGCCGGTTAGGTTCGGCATATGCACCGACCCGTACCCGCTTTCGGAGAAGTTCTATCTCGTCTCGCGTAACGGCGGGCTTTACGTGATGGACCGTTGGGGCAACCGAGCGTTGCTTTACCGGGACCCAGATCCTGATGCCGGTATCAAGTGCGTCGAGCCGTTCCCGCTTCGCCCGCGACATAAGCCGGTGCTTACGGGCGCTCCCTCGGTGGCCGGGAAGTCCTCGGTCAAGACCATAAGGACACCGGCCACGCTGTTTATCCAGGATGTCTACCAGGGCATGACCGGCATCGCGCGGGGACGCGTGAAGTACATCCGCGTAATGGGCGTGCTGCCATGGCCGTGGAACGAAAACGGCATGGGTTGGGTAGGCCCCGATGTCCACCGCAAGAGAGTTTACGGCATAGCCAAAGTCCACGAAGACGGCTCGGCCTATTTCCAGGTGCCGCCGGAAGAGAACATTTTCTTCCAGGCACTCGACGAGAACTATCTGATGCTGCAGCACATGCCCACGTTCATCAACATGATGCCGGGCGAGCGCCGCTCCTGCATCGGTTGCCACGAAGCGCGTAGAAGAGCGCCGGCCAAGACCAAGTCGCACCCCATGGCTCTGAACCATCCCCCGCAGCCGCTCGATCCGCTGCCGGGCGATACCGGGCCGCGAGCCATTCATTACATGACCGACGTGCAGCCAATATTGGACAAGAACTGTGTATCCTGCCACGACGGCGACAAACCGGCCGGCGGTCTGGCCCTGACCGGCGAACCCGTCGGGGCTCACGCTCTGTCCTACTCGAACCTTCGCGGTCGCGGGTTGGTCAGCTACATGAACCCGGCCTACGGTCGGGCCCATTATCGCCCCGAGCCGCCGCTTACTTGGGGCTCGTATCGCAGCAGACTGACCGCAAGGATCGGCAAGGATCCGTGCAAGTCGAACATCACCAAGGAAGAGTTCGTCAGGATCACGACCTGGAACGACGCCAACATCCCCTTCTACGGCACGTATCGAGGTAAGAAGGATCCGCAACACAAGGACGAGCCAGACTACTGGCTGCCTCCGCTGCCGGTGGTTTTGGCGAAGTAGTTTCCGTTTCCTAAATGAGCATATGGACGCCATGCTCCGCGAAAAGCGCGGGGCATGGCGTCCTCTTTAGCCATCACCCGGATGACCCTGGTAGCTTTGCCCTTTCCCGCATTGCCATCTCCGCCGTCGCCATCGCGCGGAGCTTGACGAATACGAGGTGCTCGCTCAATCGTCCAGTGCCCGATAGCGGAAGTGGCTGAAGCGGGCTTCGCCTTCGCCGGTGGCGAACAGGGCCGGGCGCAGTGCGTGCCAGCCGCCGATGGCGTTGTGGTGGATGTTCGATATCTCCAGGCTGGGCTGGATGATTTGCCAAGCCCCGGCGGCGTCCTTGCAGTAGAACTGCATGTCCTGCTTGTCGTTGACGATGCGAAGTTCGACCTTCTTGCGGCCGGTCTTCGGCTCGGCGGTCCAGCCGTAGCGGCAAACCGTCTTCTCGACGCGCCGCACCACGCCGTCCTTGGCGATGGACATGCCGACGTAAACCTCCGGCGAGAAGAAGAGCATCAGACCGGCCGAGGTGCCGTCGTCGATCTCGACCTCGGTTTCGATCTCATAGGCCCGATCCAGCGGCATGAAACACAGCGGCATGCTGTCGCCGGGGTTGGTGCCGGCTGCCTTGAGGGTCAATTTCCCGTCGGCCAACTTGAACCGCTCGGGGTCGTAGTGGCGGTGGAACTGCCATTGGATGCCCAGTTTCATCGAGTCGAACTCATCGGTCGTGGGCATCTCGACTTTGGCCGGTTTGTTCCAACCCTCGGGCCAGCGCCCGGCGACCTTGAACCAGCCGTCGTCGGTCCACTCAATCGGTTCTATGATCGTGCCGCGGCCGAGAGTAGTGAAGCCGTTTCGCCAGCCGTGCAGCACGCAGAACCAGTTTCCTTTTGGCCCCTCGACCAGCGTGCCGTGGCCCTTGGACCACCACGTTTCGTCCCGGTCCCAGGTGCGGATGATCGGGTTGTGCGGCGAGTTCTCCCAAGGGCCCAGCGGGCCGCGCGAACGGGCCGATACGACCATGTGGCTGGTGGCTGGACCGGCAGTTCCGCCTTGGGCGCTGGTCAGGTAGTACCAATCGCCGCGCTTGTTGAGTTTCGGCGATTCAAGGCAAAAGCACTCGATCGACCAGTTCTTTGGAATGGGCCAGCCCTTGTAGACCTTCTTCGGCTCGGTTACTGCGTTGAGTCCGTCGGGCGAAAGCTCGGCCGCGCGGCCGCCGGAGAGGTATACGTATCGTTTGCCGTCCTTGTCCGCGATGTGCCCGGGGTCGATGTGCTTGACGCCGAGCGACTTCGGCGCCGACCACGGTCCCCGCGGATTCTTGGCCGTGACCACGAAGTTACCGCCGGAGGCCGGATAGTAGATGTAGAACAGGCCCTCGTGCTTGATAATATCCGGTGCCCAGATCGACCCCTCCTGATTGACCACGGCTCGCGAGATCGGCCGCCAGGTTCGCAAGTCCTTCGAATGCCAGACGAGCAAACCCGGCTGGAAATCAAAGCTCGAATGCGTCATGTAATAATCGTCGCCGTCCTTGACGACCGTGGGATCGGCCCAATTGCCGAGCAGAAGAGTCTTTGCCGAAGTGGACCGACCGGGCTTCGACTGCTCGGACGCGTTTGTCGTGCCGGCAAAAGAAAACACGACGACTCCCAACAGTGCAAAGCAAAGATTGCGGTTGCGCATGGATGACGATCCTCGAATCGGGTTTGCTTCAGAAGATTTCGACTGTTTCAGTCGAGGTGATGGCAATACTATAGCACTACCGCCGACCGATGTAAAACAACTGGGAGAGCGTGCCGACTTTCATCACGACACTGGAACCGACGGCGGGGCCGCGCGTCGACTCGCGAATTACCCTCGTCGGCGACTTCTCGGCACCCGCCGAGGCAAAAAGCGATCGCGACCGTTCGCCTAACCTTGATTCATCGGTAGATGGATAACCCCGCTCCGTCCATGGCAACGTCTTCATCTCGGCACCGTGGTTCGTGCTGGCAGACGCTATTGTTCCGGCGGGAAGGACTCCTTCCCAGCATTTGCCGGCCGGCGCCACACATACCCAGGAAACAGAGCAGCGAAGAATGGTCTCCCGAACGACCGCCGAAGCCACCCCTCCCTCCGCGGGGGCGTGCGAGCCTCGATTCGCCTTGAATCTTCAGAAAGACAAGCATTGCCGTTTTGGCGACGGATGAAGCCAGTAGTTTCTTCCTCGGAGACTACGGGCGACCCTGAATGCACTTGACCCCCGACCCCATTAATCAAAACTAGGGAGGTCAAGATCGGCCTGGGCTCCAGATTACGTAAGCTATTGTGCCGAGAAGATTTACAAAAGACTGGAATTACCGCCCCCCCCGAAGATAGAGTTGGGGAACTAGGATTTGAACCTAGACTGAGTGATTCAGAGTCACTTGTGCTGCCGTTACACTATTCCCCAATTGCCGGCTCCCACGCTAATCTGGTTAGCCGCATCGCCAAACGGCGAATACCATAAATTAGACCACCGAACCCCGGCCGTCAAGGGCGCCGCTTGATTCGTTCAAGGGAACGCCGAGGGTGATTAGGGAGGCATTTCCGCGAAGCGGACGCTGGCAGACCTGGGCGTCAAGTCCGTCTATTGCGGCCCAAAATCGGCACTGAACCCACATCCCCCGCCGGGGAGTGACTTCAGCGCCAAGTGGTTGACGATTGTTACGAGGCGGGCTTACAATCACAAGTCGCACATGATCGACAATATCGTCGGTCGTCCGAGATAATTCGGCATCGGCAACCACATGCGTCCGCGCAAAAACCCACCTTCGGCGGGGACACCGCTCATGGCAATACTCAGAATGCTTCGCGGCCCGAGTCCGGGACAGATAATCACTATCGAGGGCGACAAGGCCGTGCTCGGCAGGCATCCCGATTGCAATATCGTGCTCGGCTCCGCATCCGTCAGCCGACAGCACGCGAAAATCAGCAAGCTGGGTGAAACATATTTCATCGAGGACCTCGGCAGCCGAAACGGAACGCTGCTGAACGATCTGCCGGTCAGCACCCGGCGGCCCCTGAAGGAAAACGACCAGTTGAGCATCTGCGACGAGGTGTTCGTCTTCCACGGCGGCAGTTCGACCCCGCCGGTTACCGAGAATACGTTGCGCGATCAGTCCGAGGCAACGGCCATGATGGTCGACGACGGACGCGAGACGGGCACTTCGACGATCATGTCGATGGTCGACATATCGGCCGGCTCTTCAAGTCTCCAGTTCGGCGTCAATGCCGAAGCCAAGCTTAAAGCATTGGTCGAGATCGGAAAGAACCTCGGTCAGGCACTGGGTACCGACGAGGTTCTGCCCAAGTTGCTCGACAGCCTGTTCGCGATATTCCCGCAAGCGGACCGGGGGTTTGTCGTGATGAAGAATCCCGGCGACGGGCGGCTGGTTCCCAAGGCGATCAAGCTCCGCCGCGAGGAAGACGAAGAGACGCTACGGATCAGCCGCACGATCATCGACAGCGTGATGAAGAACAAGCAGGCGATACTTTCGGCCGACGCCGCCGCCGACTCGCGTTTCGACATGGCCGAGAGCATCGTCGATTTCCACATCCGTTCGATGATGTGCGCTCCGCTTGTCAACAGCGAGAACGAAGCCCTGGGAGTTATTCAGATCGACACGCTCGACCAGCGAAGCCGCTTCAATCGGGAGGACTTGGACGTGTTGGTCAGCGTCGCCTGCCAGGCGGCCTTTGCCGTGGAAAACGCGCAGATGCACGAGATTGCCGTTCGCCAGCAGGCACTCAAACGCGAGTTGACCGTTGCCCACGAGGTGCAGCAGCGGTTCCTGCCGTCTGCCGAGCCGAACATTCCCGGCTATGGGTTCTTTCAGTTTTACGAACCGGCCAACCAACTCGGCGGCGATTACTACGACTACGTGGTGATGCCCGACGGGCGTTTGGGGGTCGTTTTGGCCGACGTGTCGGGCAAGGGGATCTCGGCCTCGCTGCTGATGGCCCGGCTTTCGGCGGAGACCAGATTCTGTCTGGCCACGGAGCCCACGCCGGCGGCCGCCGTGGGGCGTTTGAATCGCGTCTTCTGCGGCCGCAATTGGGAAGACCGCTTCGTCACGCTCGTGCTTTGCGTTTTGGACCCGACGAAAAACGAAGTAACCATTGTCAACGCGGGCCACATGCCGCCGCTCATGCGCAGCGGGCCCGGCAAGGTCGAGGCCTTGGCCGAGGATCTCTCCTCGCTGCCCATCGGCGTGGTCGAAGACATCGAATACCAGCAATGCACCATCCCGCTGGCCGCCGGACAGTGCATTACCCTGTACACCGACGGGATCAGCGAGGCGATGAACAGCGCCGACGAACTGTACGGAATCTCGCGGCTGTGGGATCAACTGCGAAGCGGCGTCGAGGGCGCCGACCACATCGGCCAAGCAATCCTCGACGACGTGAAACGCTTCGTCGGCACCCGAGCACAAAGCGACGATATGTGCATGGCGTGCTTTGGGCGAGAGTGAGAGAAGCCGGGGATCGGGGGCGGGGGATCGGTGCCCGGAAGGCTGTCTGATGAACATGGTGGATGACGCCACGACGGAGACGCTGGGCCGCCTGGGCGAGCAGGAGACGATTTGGACAGCGGCGGGTGTTCA
>Ga0180432_10003574_pt1 | contig 21986 bp, 22 predicted proteins | sample SS_ome_10_FD_132414 | JGI IMG/M metagenome (GOLD analysis project Ga0180432, IMG submission 132414) | Hypersaline lake sediment archaeal communities from the Salton Sea, California, USA - SS_1_MS_2 metaG | ecosystem: Environmental > Aquatic > Non-marine Saline and Alkaline > Hypersaline >...
ATGTCATCCAGCCGGTTCAGGAACTCGGGACGGAAGGTTTTCTGCATCTCCGTCATGACCTTCTTCTTCATATCCTCATAGCCATGCTTCTGAGTTTTAGCCGTGTCCTCGCGGGTGGCAAAGCCAATCTGACTCTCACGCTTGATGAGCTCTACGCCGGCATTGCTGGTCATGATGACTACCGTGTTCTTGAAGTCTACCGTCCGTCCATGACCATCGGTCAGCCGTCCGTCGTCCATAATCTGGAGCAGAGTATTGAAGACATCAGGGTGCGCCTTCTCAACCTCATCAAGCAGGATGACACGGAAGGGGCGCCGCCTCACCGCCTCAGTGAGCTGTCCCCCCTCATCATAGCCGATATAGCCCGGCGGGGCACCGATAAGGCGAGATACGGTATGCTTCTCCTGATACTCGGACATGTCAAGGCGCACCATGGCATTCTCGTCATCAAAGAGGAACCAGGCCAGAGTACGAACCAGCTCGGTCTTGCCGACACCGGTGGGCCCCAGGAACATGAAGCTGCCGATGGGACGTCTCGGGTCCTTGAGTCCGGCACGGCTTCTCCTGATTGCTTCCGAGATGGCAGCCACTGCCTCTTCCTGGTCTATCAGTCGCTCGTGGATGCGTTCCTCCATATGGAGGAACTTCTCGGCTTCACCTTCCAGCATCTGGGATACCGGGATGCCGGTCCAGTTGGAGATTAGCCTGGCAATGTGCTCGGCACTTACTTCCTCTTCAATCTTCTCCTGCTTGAACCAGGCGCTCTTGGCTTTATCATGCTCCTGCTCCAGCTTCAGCCTTTCCGCCTTGAATTCGGCAGATTGCTGGTAGTCCTGTCTCTGTGAAGCCGCCTCCTCCTCATTAGCTAGCTCTTGGAGGCGTTTTTCCAGGGATTTTACCTCAGGCGGGGCGCTCTCGGTGTCAATGCGCGACTTGCTGGCGGCTTCGTCAATGAGGTCAATAGCCTTATCCGGCAGGTAGCGGTCGGAGATATAGCGCTGACTGAGCTTGGCGGCAGCCTCCAGGGCTTCGTCGCTGATTTTAATCTTGTGGTGTGCCTCGTATCTTGGGCGCAGACCTCGCAGCATCTCAATAGTTGATTCAATACTGGGCTCGCCGACAAATACCGGCTGCAGGCGCCGCTCCAGCGCCTTGTCTTTCTCAATAAACTTGCGGTACTCGTCAAGAGTGGTGGCGCCCACGCACTGTAGTTCACCGTGAGCCAGCGCCGGCTTGAGCATATTGCTGGCGTCAATGGAGCCTTCGGCGGCTCCAGCACCAACAACGGTGTGAATTTCATCAATGAAGAGTATGACCTCGCCCTGTGACTGCCTAACCTCGTCCATAACCGCCTTAAGCCTTTCCTCAAACTCACCGCGGAACTTGCTGCCGGCTACCAACGCCCCCATGTCCAGGGCGATTACCTTACGTCCTTTGAGGGAATCGGGCACGTCATCGGCGGCAATCTTCTGCGCCAGACCTTCGGCGATGGCTGTCTTGCCCACACCGGCGTCCCCAACAATTACCGGATTGTTCTTGGTGCGGCGAGTAAGTATCTGCATAACCCGTTTAATCTCCTCATCACGCCCGATAACCGGGTCAAGCCTGCCCAGACGAGCGAATTCGGTGAGGTCGCGCCCGTACTTTTGCAGGGAGCGGTATTTGCTTTCGGCACGGGCATCATCAACGCGGTGCCCGCCGCGGAGCTTCTGGAGAGCGGCATACACCTTCTCCTGATTGATACCGAACTCCCGAAGAATTTTGGCGGCTTCACCCTTATCGTCGCCGACCATGGCAATCAGCAGATGCTCGGTGCTGATAAATTCATCCTTGAGTCGGTTAGCCTCTTCGTCAGCTTTATTCATCAGCTGGGCAATGCGCGGCGTCGCATAAATCTGCCCCGTCTCGTAAGCAACCTTGGGCGTCTTCTCCAGAGCCGCTTCCACCCTGTTTCTGATGGCTTCCACATCAATGTTGAGTTCCTTCAATATATCACCGACCAGCCCCTGCTGCTGCATAAGCAGGGCCAATAGAATATGCTCCACATCCCACTGGCTGTGCTTGAACTGTATCGCCAGCTGCTGAGAAGCCTGCATGGCTTCCTGTGCCTGTTCCGTAAATCTCTCCTGCCTCATAAGCTATTTACCTCCTCCCTGTTTCTTTAACTGTTTCTGCGCCTGCTCCAGTTCATTCTGTAGCTCACCCACGCGCCGCATCATACGCAGTATCACTTCCACTCCGGGCAAATTAACACCCATGTCGTCTACAAGGGTTTTCACTCTCTGGAGCAGGGCTATATCACTGTCTGAATACAGTCGAACGTTCCCCCGGGAACGGTGCGGCTCGATAATGCCGACCCTTTCGTAGTAGCGCAGGGTGTAAGATTGTATATCCAGCATTCTGGCCGCCACGCTTATCACGTATCGGGGCTCGGTATCATATCTGTTCTTGCTCATAGTCACCTCAACTTATACTCAGGCTGGTCGTAGCTCACTCAGATGCCTGAACAATTCTTTTTCTTTCTCCGACAGTTTGGTGGGCAAGACTACGTTAACCTTAGCCAGCAGGTCACCCCGTGTGGATTTGCCAAGGTGAGGCATGCCCTGTCCCGCCAGGCGGAAGACGCACCCATTTTGTGTCTCTGCCGGAATCTTCAGCGCCAGCTTGCCCTTGGGAGTTGGCACCTGGACCTCTCCACCCAGTACTGCCGCTGCCAGAGGCACCGGTATATTAACATGTAAATTATCGCCGCGACGCTCAAGGTTAGGGTGCGGCTTGACCGAGATTCTCAGGTAGAGGTCACCGCTGGTGCCACCGCCATAGCTGGGCTGTCCCTTACCGGCGATACGTACCCGCGAGCCATTGTTCACCCCGGGCGGGATTTTTACCTCAAGCCGCTTCATCCTGGGCACCACGCCACTACCGCGACAGGCTGAGCAGGGCAGATTTTGGATCCGTCCGCTGCCCCGACAGGCAGTACAGGGTTCTTCAACCTGAAGGCTGATGGTGCGGTTAGTGCCGCTATAGGCATCCTCGAGCGTTACCTCAATCGGCGACTCCAGGTCCTGTCCGCGTCTTGGTTGAGCACGGCGATGAAAAGTGCGGGTGCGAGCGCCTCCGAACATTTCCTCAAAGATGCTATCAATGTCGCTCATATCACCGCTGAAGTGGTAGGCGCCACCACCCGGCGCAAAGTCCCGGTATTGAGTCTGCTGCCTTTCTGCCTGAGCAAACTGGTCAGCATACTGCCACTTGTCGCCATACTTGTCGTATTTCTTTCGCTTCCCCTTGTCCGACAGAACCTCGTAAGCCTCGTTTATCTCCTTGAACCTGGACTCGGCAGACTTGTCACCGGGGTTAACATCAGGGTGATGCTTGCGTGCCAGCCGCCGGTATGCCTGCTTTATCTCCTTTTCGCTAGCATCCTTCTTAATCCCTAATATGTCATAGTAACTATCAACGGCCATGTCTTTTCTCCCCAATTATATCAATAATATTATAAATCTTTTTAGCTTATATGTCAAGATTATATAAGGAAAGTTAATAATAATTTATGAAGGAATTATGCTAAAATCGTTTTTTTTATTTAGTTGAGATTCTATCTGCATACCGAATAGAATCCTAGTTGACAAACCGGAATTCTCACGTGTACTCTATAGGAGAGGTATTGCTATGCCAAGCTGTCCTAATTGTGGCCGGGAGACCTTAAGGACTGCGGACTGGGCTTGCCAGTGGTGCGGTTATCCGCTGTTATCCAAGGCTTACAAGAAGATAGACAAGACCTACAAGCAGCTTCAGGAGGAGAGGGGTTCTACCTGGAAGTCGGTGATGCCGGAACCGGAGCCATCGTTTGAGTTTGAGTCCGAACCCGAGCCAGAACTAGAACCTGAGCCGAAGTCAAAAGCAAAGCGGAAGCCCAAGCCTGAACCTGAACCCGAACCAGAACCTGAACCCGAGCCGGAGCCAGAACCTGAACCTGAACCAGAGCCTGAACCCGAGCCTGAACCGGAACCCGAACCCGAACCGGAGCCGGAACCCGAGCCGGAACCCAAGCCTGAACCCGAGCCGGAGCCAGAACCTGAACCTGAACCTGAACCAGAGCCGGAACCTGAACCCGAGCCGGAGCCGGAAGTACCATCCAAGCCTAAAGCAATCAAAGACGGCGTGGAGATGAGTGTTGACGAATTGAACGCGATTTACCAGACGGATAAGCTGGCAACGCACGCAAAACTAACAGATAAGACCCTGAGGGTAACGGGGTTGGTGGGAAAGATATTCGTCAGAGACCACCTTGATATTCGCTATATCGTCCTTACCGGCTCTAAAAAGTCACAAGTGTGGAGTGTCCGGTGTACCTTCGGTAAGGAAAGCGTATCCGAACTTAACCGGCTGGCTGAGGGACAAGCGGTAACGGTACAGGGCAAATATGACGGCTACGGGAGAAATATTCTCCTGAAAGATTGTGTTCTGGTCATCTGAAGAAATCCCAAGCTGTGATTTCAGCTTTTATTGACGTTAGACATCAGTTTGCTGCTTACCCTCCTGCATAGCCCGGGTAAAAATATCCAGAAACCGGTTTAATATCCGGGCGGTGGCGCCCCAGATTATTCGCCCCCGATAGTGATAGACGTAAGATTCAACCACTTTGCCGTCTAGAAGCTCAGTATCCCGGTGAAGGCAGGCTTTGTCTAGAAGCGCCGGGATTGGAATTTCAATTATCTCATCAACCTCCTCTTCACTCACTTCGAATTGGTATGGCCGGGGTATAACGGCAACGAAAGGAGAGACAATATAGTTCGACGTTGTGGTTACCTCATCATCAAGCTCGCCCAGAACCTCAACGTCTTCAGCACGTAAGCCTGTTTCCTCGGCGTACTCCCGCAGAGCGGTATCCAGCAACGTCCCATCCTCGTTTTCACGGGTTCCTCCGGGGAAGGATATCTGCCCCTTGTGTTCCTTTACCGTCTCTGTCCGCCTGATAAACAGTATGTGGTATTGTCCCTCCTTTTTATACAGGGGCACCAGGACTGCGGAGGGCACACGGCCATCGTCAACGATATATTGTTTTTGTCTCTGGGCCAGCAGATGTCTCAGGTTTTCCTTCACTGCCTATATATTAGTAGAAGGCATATAGTCGATACAAGTCTTTACAGCTTCCAGCATAGCCTGAAGTCGGCAGATTGTGTATAATTATATCGTATTTATGCCGATTCAAGTTTAAGCGAGGCCCAGAAATCAGCAGAGTTACCAATTATATTGAGGTACTAAAGCCCCTGCCCAGCATCTTGCTGGCTTTTATCGGCCTCTGCACCGCTATCATTGCTGGTGAAGGGCAACTGTCTCCGAGGCTCCTCCTTGTTCTGGCAGCAGTTTTGATAGCTTCAGCAGGCGCTAACGGGTTGACCAACTATCTGGACCGCGACATTGATGCCCGGATGGAGCGTACCAGATGCCGGGCTTTAGCCTCAAAAAATATTTATCCTCCGAACAAGGTGCTGCCCCTGGTTATCGGCTTGATTGTTGTCGGCTTGTTTTTAGCCTGGTATCTGCACCCTTTTGCTTTCTGGGCTGATTTGTTCGGCACTCTGGTGGCGGCAACCTGGCGCAAAAAGTTAACCTGTGTCTACCCCCAGGGTGTGTTAGCCAGCTGTGCCCCGATTCTCATGGGCTGGCTGGCTATTAAGCCGACGGTAAGCTGGGAGTTACTGCTTCTATGTGTTTTGATTGCTGTCTGGCTGCCGCTACATGTATGGAGTGTTAACATTGCTCACCGGGAGGACTATCTCCAGGCAGGCCTGAAGTACTTTCCCATAGGTCTGGAGGTTAAAGATTCGGTGAAGGTGCTGCTGGCGTTCTCTCTGGTGCTTTATGCCGCTTCTATCGCTCTTTACTTCATCGGTCAATTTTCCTGGCTGTATCTGGTAGTAGCGAATATACTCTGTATTGCTACGGTCTGCGCCTGTGTCCGGCTGGTTGTTTCCAGCACCGCTAAAGACGCCTGGAGGTTATACAGGCTATCGGCTTTTCCTTATCTGGGTTTAATTTTCCTGGTCATGTGCCTGGATATTTTATTTCTGGGATAATGTTTTTGGAGCGCTAAAATGGACTTTAATCTTAACGAACAGGAGAGTATGCTGCAAGGGCTTGCCAGGGAGTTTGCCGTTAAGGCAGTACAGCCGCGGGCGGCTGAGATTGACCTCAGCGGGCAGTTTCCCTTTGACCTGGCCAGGGAAATAGGCAGTCGCGGCTTTCAGGGGCTGCCCTATCCGGTGGAGTATGGCGGCAGTAACACCGGTTATACCGGCTATGTTCTGGTGCTGGAACAGCTCTGTCAGGCATCAATGACGGTTGGTGCCATTATGTCGGTAAACACCGTACCTGAAGAAGCTATATTCCGCTTTGGTAATGAGGAGCAGAAGAAGACCCTTTTAACACCGCTGGCCCAGGGACAGTGGATGGGAGGTATTGGCTTTACCGAAGCCGAGACCGGCTCCGACCCTAAGGCGATTACTACCATGGCTCGCCAGAGTGGTAACGGCTATGTCATCAACGGGCAGAAGCAGTTCATGGCACTGGCTCCGGCGCTTAATGTGGTGCTCCTCTTTACCCGGCGGGAGGGAGAGGGGCTGAACGCTTTTATTGTTGACGCCTCATCTGATGGGTTCGCTGTCCGTGAACCCTGTGAGACCATGGGGCTGAGGGGACTGGGAACATCGGTGGTATATCTTGATGATGTATATGTGCCGCGGGAGAACCTGCTCGGCAAAGAAGGGCAGGGCTTTGAAATCCTGCTTGAGGCAATAAGTCTGGAGCGATTGAGTGTGGCCATGCAGGGGGTAGCGGTGGCGCAGGCAGCACTGGAGCTGTCTCTTGATTATGCCCGACAGAGAAAAGCCCAGGGCAAACCCATTGCCCGGATGCAGTCCATACAGGGGCATCTGGCGGAGATGGCCGCCAGAATAGAAGCCGGCAGGTGGCTGACATACCGGACTGCCTTCCTCCGTGACCAGGGACTGAGCATCCAGTATGAGTCTTCGGTAGCCAAGCTCTTTGCCTCCCAGGTAGCGGTAGAGGTGACTCGAATGGCGATGCAGGTTCACGGCTCCTACGGCGCGATGAAAACCCTGCCGATGGAACGGCTCTACCGTGATGCCAAGATGACCGAGATATACGTGGGCATCTCCGAGGTACACCGGAGCATTATTGCTAGCCGCCTAATACAATGAAAAATATTATTACTAAAATAAAAGAATGGTATCGCGGGAAATACGTTCCCCCTCCAGAAAATGATCCTGATAATCTGGTTGTTATTATTTCTCCGGGATACTATAAGCAACCATTACTTGCCAAATCAATCAGACAAATCGGTAAATTTTGGCTGAATCATTGGCAATGGATATCAGGTTTTGTTATTGCTGTTGCTGGACTGATTGTGGCTATTATTAAACTTGTAGAAGGGTAGGGAATGGAAACTACGGGCTAAGCCTAGGATGATGCTGGGCGGCAGGGTGGGAAAAGATAAGAAAGAAAGAACATATTGCCGGAAAAACATTTCAATCTCATCAGTACCTGTGAAAGCGCCCGTGCCGGGGAATTGACGACGCCGCACGGCGTGGTGCCGACGCCGGTATTTCTGCCGGTGGGCAGCCAGGCTACCGTCAAAACACTGACACCTGAAGAGATTAAAGATTTAGGGTTCGGGATGGTGCTGGCTAACAACTATCACCTCTACCTGAGACCAGGCCTTGACGTTATTGAAAAGATGGGCGGACTTCATAAGTTCATGGGCTGGAACGGCGCCTTGCTTACCGACAGCGGAGGCTACCAAATATTCAGCCTGGCGCCGCTGTGCCGAATCAGCGATGACGGTGTTACCTTCCGCTCCCATATTGACGGCAGCGAGCATTTTATGACCCCCGAGCTGGCGGTGCAATACCAGGAGGTGCTTGGCGCCGACGTTATTATGGTACTGGATGAATGTCCGGCTTACGGCGACAGCCCTGAAAAGGTACGGAGGGCGACGGCGAGAACGCATCAATGGGCAAAGAGATGCCAGCAGGCTCAAAAGCGCCCTGACCAGGCTCTCTACGCTATCGTGCAGGGGGGTATCTCCCCGGAGCTGAGGCACCAGTCGGCTGAATACCTGACCGCGCTGGACTTTACCGGGTATGCCATCGGCGGTTTGAGTATCGGCGAGCCCAAAGAGGCAACCCTGGCCATGATTGAGGAGACGGTGGTTTTTCTGCCGGAGAGTAAGCCCCGCTACCTCATGGGGGTGGGCTCACCGGAGGATATTGTCGAGGGCGTCGCCAGGGGGATTGATGTCTTTGACTGTGCCCTGCCCACACGCGTTGCCCGGAACGGGGCTTTGTTCACCTCGCATGGCCGGCGCAATATCCGCAACGCCGCCTTTAGTAAAATGGACAAGCCGGTTGACCCCGACTGCGACTGCTATACCTGCCGCAACTTTTCCGCCGCTTATCTGAGCCACCTGTTTCGAAGCGGGGAACTCCTGGGTCTGCGGCTGGCGACCATCCACAACCTGAGGTTCATGAGCAATCTGATACAGAAAATAAGGAGCGCCATTGTGGACGGCACCTTCAGCACCTTCCGAAAGGACTTCAGCGCAGGCTACCAGCCTGCTGACGAGCAGACACGGTATGACCAGAAACAGAAGTGGCTGAGAGCGAGAATGACCCGCGATTAAACGGATAGCCAATAATAAAGTATTACTCTACCTTCTCCAGCTTGGCAAAGCTCAGCAAGAGCTTTTTTACCCCGGCGCCGTCAAAAACAACCACTACCTTGGCATCATTCCTTAACGGCTGGCAACTGACCACTATGCCCTCGCCAAACTGGGCATGCTGAACATGGTCGCCCGGTTTCAAATCGGGAGCTTCATGCCGGAAGTCCGGAGCGTCATGCCGGACAGCCGGAGCGCTATGCCGGACATCCGTAGCTTCATGCCGGACGGCCGGAACCTTCTTCCATGAAGACACCGGCTCGGCTATCCGGCTATCTTCACCACCCCCTAAACTGCCCCTCGAAACCAGATGCGGCGGTATATCCTGCAAGAAGCGCGACGGCCGGTTTACGGTACTGCTGCCCATCAGGCTGCGCCGAAAGGCGCGCACCAGATACACCCTTTTCTCAGCCCTGGTGATGCCGACATAACACAGCCGCCTCTCCTCCTCAAGCTGCCCCGTGTCATCAATAGACTTAAAATGGGGCAGGATACCATCCTCCATACCCACGATAAACACCACCGGGAATTCCAACCCCTTGGCCTGGTGCAGGGTAATCAAGGTTACGGCGTCAACACTTTCATTAAGCCCGTCTATATCAGACACCAGCGCCACGCCTTCCAGAAAGGCATCCAAGCCCTGCGGCGGCTTCAAATCGCGATATTCCTGCGCCACCGTACGCAGCTCCAGAATATTCTCCCAGCGTTCTTCACCATCAACCAGACCGGACAGATATTGCTTGTAGCCGGTGTTTTCCACCACCGAATCAAGCAAATCAACCAGGTCCAGCTCCTGGCTGCGGGCAGTGAATCCCTCAATCATGGCGGCAAAACCAGCTAGTGCCTTGACTGCCCGCGGAGTGAAGGGCGGCTTGGGGTCAGTCTCCTTTATTCCGGCTAAAAGTTGCAGCGCCTGATACTCGGAGATACCCTGAGACCTCGCCCACTGGGAAAGTTCACTCAGGCTGCGCTGCCCGATACCGCGCTGGGGAACATTGATTACCCTGAGCAGGCTGACCGTATCGCATGGATTCTGGATGAGCCGGAGGTAGGCAATAACATCCTTAACCTCACGCCTTTCATAGAAACGGGTGCCGGCCACCAGCTTATAGGGCGTCCCGTAGCGCATGAAAGCCTCCTCCAAGACTCTCGACTGGGCATTGGTGCGATACATCACGGCACAGGCGCCCAACCCCACCTCCCCCTGACCTACCAGTTCATCAATTTCGTTGACCACAAACTGGGCTTCTTCCTGTTCGTTGTAGGTCTCAACAACCGCGGCGGGCACCCCCGGCTCGTTGTCCGTCCACAGGTCTTTCGGCTTGCGCTGCTGGTTGGCCGAGATAACATGCGAAGCTGTCTCCAGAATCACCTTGGTCGAGCGGTAGTTCTGCTCCAGCAGCACCACTTTCGCCTCTGGATAGTCCTTCTCAAAGTTGAGAATGTTGCGCAGGTCAGCCGACCGCCAGGAGTAAATAGACTGGTCCGGGTCGCCGACGACACAGATATTGCGGTATTTCCCCGCCAGCTGCTTCATCAGCTCGTACTGGACGAGGTTGGTATCCTGAAACTCATCTACCTGGAGGTGCAGGTATTGTGACTGGTATCTGGCTAACAGCTCCGGACTCCGGCGGAAGAGGTGCACCGCCTTCATCAGCAAATCATCAAAGTCCAGGGCGCTGCTCTCGGTCAACAGCTTCTGATAGCGCTCATAGACCCGCTGCACCACTTCTTCAAAGTAGCTGCGGCCATGCTGGAGAAATTCGGCGGGCGTCAGCATCCGGCTCTTGGCGGAGCTAATCACCGATTGTATTGCCCGCGGGGCGTACTGCTTGGGGTCAAGCCCTAATTCCTGAAGGCTCCGCTTGAGCAGGCTTATCTGGTCGCCATCATCATAGATGACAAATCTGGAGTCAATGCCGATGGCTTTGCCGTCACGGCGCAGGATACGGGCGCAGATGGCATGGAAGGTGCCGACGGTCAGGTCCTTCACCGAGCCGCTGACCAGCTTATTTAACCTCTCCTCCATTGCCCGGGCGGCTTTGTTGGTAAAGGTAACCGCCATGATGCGGCGGGGACTAACGCCGCAAACCCTGATGAGGTAAGCGACACGGTGGGTGATGACCCTGGTCTTACCGCTGCCGGGACCGGCCAGAATGAGCACCGGCCCTTCAATAGCCTCCACGGCTTCTCTCTGGGCGGGATTAAGCTCGGCGAGGATATCCATCAATTAAATTATAGCATCTATGGCATGCTGGAGACCAAGTCAACTGAAACGGTGTCAAGGCTTAATAATATAGGTTTTCCCTTTCGCCAGTAGTCGGCGGCTACAAATCACGGGGGTTATCATCTCACTTCTTTTGCTTATCGCGCCAGCATTCTCTTTGATGCTAATCTGGATTTAGAATCCGAGGATGGAACCCTAAGTACAACAGTGAGCCGAAGCAAGGAATTATCAGCACTATAATTACCCACGGCGCCTTGTGTCCCCCAAATACCTTCTGCCTGGATACCAGGTCATGCAACATGAATCCAACCAGTATCCAGTGTATTACACTAAACAAGACAATTCTTAGAATCCATTCCAGGGTCATGTGCTTACTCCGCCGGATTTTCTTCCAGTTGCACTACATTTGCATCGCATTACATTATATATATATATCATGCGGGAAAGTCTAGCGAACTGCGCAGCTGAGCCCAATGGGTTCCGATATCAGATATACCTGCGCCGCGTGATGTCCCTGAATATAGAAATCTGACAAACTGTACCGTCAGTATCAACATAGGGTGCCGCCACTACTTCATAAGCTTTGCCATCTGGAAAGATACAATCCCATTTCCCGATTTCTTTATTATTAATGACATCTGGTATATGGCATTCCTGTTGACACGGGGCGTCAACATGACGCAGGTGTTTGTAGCAGGTAAGTCCTGTGCATTCTCCGAAAACGTCCACCATTTTTGAATTCATAAAACGCATTTTGTAGTCCGGGCCGGTGATGATGATACCGTCTGCCATTCCGTCTACGATTTTTAACAGCTTGTCTCTTTCGCCGGCTACCGCAGCTTCCAGCCGCTGGCACCTCATCGACTGATTTCGTATGGCTCCAACAAGGGCACCAATTACGCCGGCGAAGATAACAAAAAGCAACATCCTGAGCAACGGGTCAGGGTAGGGAGATATGAAAAAGGCACGGGGCAAAAAGACAATTAAGGCACCCATGGTAACAATTAGAGCCCCTTTAACCCTGGCCGTGTAACCAGCATAGATTATTGGAGCCAGAAACAACAGACGATGTATATCATGCACACCATAGAAAAAGTTACTGCGCAGGACTTCCCATGCCACCCAATCCACCAGTTCGCCAAAATAGTAAAATATGGCACAGACTACAAAGAGCAAGGGCAGAATGTATAATCTGAAAGTAGACCTGTTCACATTATCCTTCCCGCCCCGCTCTAGGTTTGCCGTATTGTTCTCTTCCTTTGACTCCATTTCAACCCCTCCAGTGAGACTCCTCAACAGAGGATGTCTACTTGGCTTTTACTGCTACCCTGGCATCCTTCTCACGCGCAGCCCTCGCTTCTCGTGCATCTTTGACGGCGGCAACGATTCCACTTATGTTCAGATACCAGACAAATGCTGCCGGGAAAAGGATAACGGGTATTGCAATCACTAACGTTACTATTAACTCCCACTGCATTTTTCTCACCTCCTTTTAGGAGCTATACCATCGTCGCGGTATTTGCCATTGCTCGGGTGGTTCCTCGCGGATTTCCAACTCTGCCTCTTTTTCAGCTTCGCGTCTTCTTATCGGAACCAGCACCTTCTCACGCTCCTTTATTTCCGTTTCTTGCTCAAGCTTCTTGTACATCGCCCCTTCTCCCTTCATTGTCAGCTTCATCATTTTCGACTTCTCTTACTTAACTCTACTATCAGAATAGCATTCCGATGGCAAATACCGCTTCCGCCGTGATACCTAATTGCAGATTCGGGAAACACCTAAATTACCTCCATTGCCCCAATGCTTTATGCTTATCCATAACGTAAGGAATTAAGCAGATATACCTATAAAAATCAAGGTGCCAGGGCACTATGTCCACCGGCACCTCAATTCTTCTAATCCTCTTGAAAAACTCTAATTTATAGCTACTTACCTGCTTCTCCACCGAGCCTGGTCAAGTAAATTACATTATTTTTGCCCTCAAGCCTCGCTTACTTGCCTTACAATCCGCCCCGGTTTCTTTTCCTCTTCCTCTTCACCTTCTTCACGGTGTATAGGCAGAAGCCGGTGAGCCAGCCAGATAACCAGTAGAGCATCGGCGACAAGCCCTACAGATATGGCAAACTCCATCCAGTGCGGGAAGTAAATTGTCCCCGGCCGCATGTCCAGAGCCAGCATGCTCACGTTGAAGCGGTTGAGTATCAAACCGGCGATGACCAGTAATGAGCACCAGAACACCGCTCTCCTGCTTTGCCTCACCCCGGACATTGATAAAAGGATGATAGGCAGAATTACCCCGATAATAATCTCTCCCCACCACAGCAGGTTCTGCGGGTAGGCTGTAAAGATAAGTCCTAATTCACCCACTGCCGCCAGTTCAAATACTTTCAATATCAGGAAAATGCCCAAGAGATAGGGAATCGCCCTGGCCAGACCGCTCAGCACATCAATGTCTAATTTGTGACCGAAAATCCTGGTGCTGAGTGTCGACTCGAAGATGACCATGGCCGGCCCCACGGCTACAGCCGAAACGAGAAACAGGATTGGTAAAATCGGTGTGTACCACAGGGCATGCAGCGTTTCCGGCATCATGAGGAGCATGGAACCCAGCGAAGACTGGTGCAGCGTGGAGAGGACTATGCCGAGAACTACCAGAGGTATCTGTATCGTCCGGATAACGCGCCAGGGGGCATGCCAATCGATGCGCCTGATGCCCGGGAGGATGCTCCTGCCTAAGCCCTCAAAAACCGCCGGGACGAACTCAAGAGCCAGCACCACGGCATATGTCATCACACACACGCCCACCTCAAACAGCGGGGAGTGGATGTTCCAGCTAATCAAGATGTGCCAGATGTACCAGGGTTGTCCCAGGTCTACCAGCAGGGCAAGGATAACCAGCGTGTAGCCCAGGAAGGCAGTCAGGACCGCCGGTCTCGCCACGGCATGGTATTTTTTCAGGTTAAAAATGTAGACTACACCCGCCAGAGTAAATCCTCCTGCCGCCAGGGCAACGCCGCAGTAAAGGTCAAAGCTTATCCACAACCCCCAGGCGCGGCCGTCGCTCAGGTTGCTAATCGCACCAAGCCCATAGATATAGCGAATAATCATTACCGCCAGACCAAGGAGAACCAGTATACTCAAGACGAAGGTGCCGATAGGGAAAGACCGTTTTCCTTGCATCATTTCGTCACCTCTTCTTTCTCTTTCTCGCCATCTTTTCCCTGACTCATCTTATCCCTTCGTTTGACAAGCCAGTAAATACCGGACATAACTGCGGCCACGCCGATTAGCACCGGCGGCACAGCACCCATGGCGCGCTCGGCATCGAGGGTTACCGCCTTAGAGCCGAGGACCGGGAATCCCAGTTTCTCAAATGGGACAGGGGAGAGATATAACCAGGAAGTACCGCCCACCTCTTTTTCTCCGTAGATATAGTCTACATAGTTATCGGGTTGGGCGGTGATACGCTCTCTGGCCTCGGCGAGTATTTCCTCCCGCTCGCCGAACTTGAGGGCGCCGGTGGGACATGCCGTGACGCAGGCTGGCTTCAGGCCACCACCCTGCCGGTCTGCACAGAAGGTGCACTTGCGAATCCAGGGCAGCGGATCGTCCCACTCGAAGGTCGGTATACCGAAGGGGCAGGCCACCATGCAGTAGCGGCAGCCGAAGCACTTATTATCATCGTAAACTACAGGCCCTTCGGGTGTCTTCTGCAAAGCGCCTACCGGGCAGGCTGCCACGCAGGCCGGGTGCTCGCAGTGCATGCACTGGACTTTATTAAAGACGAAGTGGAACTTACCGTTATCTTCTACTTCCGTGAAGCGTATCTTGGTAAAGGTTTTGGCAGATAATTTTGGAGGGTTCTCATAAGTCCCCTGATTTGTAGTCGTCTCTGCCGGCAGCTCGTTCCACTGCTTACAGGCTACCTGGCAGGCTCTACATCCTATGCACTTAGTCGAGTCGTATAGTACGGCTTTACTCATCTTATGCCCTCCTTACATTACACAGGAAAGTCTTGTACTCCGGTATGGTCGTATTGGCATCACCGACATGGGGGGTAAGAATATTGCCGCTATCACCTGTAGACATGCCGCTGTAACCCCAGTGGTTGAGTACACCTATATGATGCATAGTCTTGCCACCCACTTCCAGAGGACGGAAGCGCTTGGTTACTACGGCTACCGTCTTTATTTCTCCACGTGCTGTGCTTACTATTACCTTATCGCCACTGGTGATGCCCTTCTCGGCGGCCAGGTCTTCACCCATTTCTATGTACATCTCCGGCATGAGCTCTACCAGCCAGGGGAGGTTTCTGGTCATGATGCCGGTCTGCCAGTGCTCGGTACATCGGTAGGTAGTACCAATATAAGGGAACTGGTCAGGCGTACCCCGCTCATTCATGTAAGTACCGATAAAAGCGCACGGGTTATACTTGGTACCCGACATCAGGTTAGCCCCCAGCGGACTCTCCCACGGCTCATAGACCTCAGGTAGCGGCCCCTCGTTAAGTCCGTAGCCCCAGAGGCGTGCTATACCTTCAGGCTTCATGATGAAAGGCAGGTATTTCTCACCTTCTTTGGCCTGGTTTATCGGCGGCCAGCCACCGTCAGGAATATCGCCCTGCCATTTGGTTTCGGGATTATAGTCCAGAATGACCGGGTGCTCCTTATCCCAGGGCACTCCGTCCAGGTCAACTGATGCCCGGTTGTAGATAATGCGCCGGTTCACCGGCCAGCACCATGACCAGCCGGAATAAAGGCCGATTCGGTTGGGGTGCGAATCTACCGTATCCCGTCTCTTGGCTTTGTTGCCTTCCGCCTCGGTATACATATTGCAGTAGAGCCAGTTCCCGGAGCTGGTGGTACCATCGTCCTTGAGAGCCACGAAGCTCTCCATTAATTTGCCGGTGACCAGGTCATAGCCGTTAATCTCCCTGGCGACGGCGTCGGCGGTGATATGAGCCCCATAGTTCCAGTCCAACCTGTTAATAGCTTCGGCATTAGGCGCCGCAGTATCCGCCTGATAAAGCTCCTTCAGCTTAAGCATAATGAGGTTCATAATCTCCAGGTCAGGGATGCCCACTCCCGGCGGCTCCACGGCTTTGTAGCGCCACTGTGCCCAGCGACCGCTATTACTGATGCTCCCCTCCTTTTCGTAGGAGCAGGCTGCCGGAAGAACGAACACCTCGGTATTAATATCGGGCGGATTCACCCCGGGCCTCTTCCAGAATTCCGAGGTCTCGTTCATCCAGATATCGGCGACAACGAGCCAGTCCAGATTACCCAGAGCCTCACGTTCCCCGTTGGAATTAGGCCCGCCGACAGCCGGGTTCTGTCCCCAGACCCAGAGGCCATTGATTTTACCCTGACCCATCGCCTCGAACATCCCGATGTGAGTATAGTTCACACTGGAGTCACACCTGGGCAGATAGTTAAAGCAGAAGTCATTATCCATGTTAGCAGCTTCACCGTACCACGCCTTAAGCAGACTCACGATATACTTCTTGTAATTGCCCCACCAGTTAGCGCTTTTATCTCCGGACAGGCCCTGCGGCGTGATGGTTGCCGGGCTAACTCTATTGAGGTAAGCCTCAAGGCCGGCATCACCTTCTTTGGGCACGGCGAGATACCCTGGCAAAATGTGGCTTAACAGGCACATATCGGTCGAACCCTGGACATTAGATGTGCCCCGCAGGGCGTTTATACCCCCGCCGGCAACGCCCATATTCCCCAGCAGAAGCTGAAGCACCGCGTAGGACCTGACGTTCTGGGTGCCGTAGGTATGCTGGGTAGCCCCCATGGCATACATGATGGTGCCTGCCTTACCTTTCTGCCCCGTAGCGCAGAAGGTTTGGCAGACCTCCAGATATACATCCTTCGGCGTGCCGGTGATGCTGCATACCGTATCCACATCATAGCGCGAGTAGTGCTTCTTCAGCAGCTGGAAGACACAATCGGGGTCTTTTAATGTGGTATCCGTAGCAGGAGTTTCGGCATCAGCGTACTGCCAGGTGGCTTTGGCCGCCGGGGTATACTTCCCGTCAGCAACCTCACCGAAAATTCCGTCGTTAAAAGCAAAATTTGGGTTAACGATACAGGCAGCATTGGTGTACTGCCTGACATATTCCATGTTGTATTTTTCCGGATTCTCCTCCATATCATTAAGCACGTAGTTTACCATGCCACCAATAAAGGCTATATCTGTTCCTGACCTTAACGGTGCATAGATATGAGCCCTGGAAGAGGTGCGGCTGAAGCGCGGGTCAACGTGGATAAGCCTGGCTCCCCTATCCATAGCCCTGGTAATCCACTTGAAGGATACCGGGTGATTTTCGGCAGCGTTGGAGCCGATAATCATGATGCAGTCGGCATTTCTGATATCTATCCAGTGATTGGTCATGGATCCTCTGCCGAAACTTTCCGCCAGACCGGCGACAGTAGCGGAGTGTCATATACGGGCGCAGTGTTCTAAATAGACCACGCCGAGAGCACGATTCATCTTGGACAGCAGGTAACATTCTTCGTTATCCAGCTCGCCGCCACCAAGGCTGGCGACAGCATCAGTCCGACCTGCCCCGGCGTTCCAGTACTTATCGCGGGTGGACTTAACTCTCTTTGCAATCGTGTCTATCATCCAGTCCCATGATTTCTCTTCCCAGTCAACTGCGTTTGGAGCCCTATACAGAGGCTTGGTAAGACGATGTGGATTAATTTCGCCATCCACCTGGTGAATCTGAGACATGGCAAGTCCCTTGGGGCATAGATTACCCTCGCTGATGGGGTGGTCAGGGTCTCCCTCTACCTTGATGATCCCATCTTCATAAGCCGTTACGATGGCACCACAGCCAACAGCGCAATAGCAGCATATGGTGGTTGTCTCTTTGGCCTTCTTTTTTAGCGGGAACTCCCTGGGGGCGGCCAGTACGGTCCCGTCGGGGAGAAAGCCCAGAGCTACTGTAGCGCCAATACCTGCTCCCGATAGCTTCAAGAAATCTCTGCGATTCAGTTCCACAAGATGACACCTCCTTTACACTTACAATTCATTAACTAAAATAAGCAATTACCGAATTAAATCTACCTACCTTGCTTCTTCGACGCTTTCTTAGCAGCATACTGCTCAGTTCCTGCCCCCTTACACTCATCTTTACGAGCCACCCGCTTCTGCCGCGCCTCTATAACGGCAACACAGATGCCTATAACCAGTATTACCACCACCACTATGTCCCACTGCATAAGTCTGTCCTGTTACTTCAGTCCTTTCCGGTTTCCAACCTTCTATTTTTGCCTGGTTACTTTTACCAATTCACTGGTTCCCTTTCCGCGAGCAACCCGCCTGGCTCTTGCTTCCTTGATAGCAGCATAGATGCCGCCCATGTTGAGATACCAGACGAATGCTACCGGGATAAGTATGATGGGTATTGCTATCACCAGTGCCACTAAAATCTGCCATTCCATCTTATTAACCCTCCTTTACTCAATTAGTTCTGTCATCTTTCTTCAGTGCTGCCACTACTTAACCTTAGCTGCTTCCCCAACCCCCTTCTCACGAGCAACACGCCTGGCTCTTGCTTCCTTGATAGCAGCATAGATACCACCGCCATTCAGATACCAGACAAATGCTGCCGGGAAAAGGATGATGGGTATTGCTATCACCAGTGCCACTATTAGTTCCCACTGCATTGCCCTCACCTCCCTTTTTCCTTACCCTCCCCCCTTACCTCCACTATCAGATTACCACCCTACAGACAAATCCAGCTTCCGCCGTGATACCTATTTACAATCTCCAAAATCTAGGCATTAATACCTACTCGTGCCATTTCCGCATTAGGTAATTAGGACATTGAGGAGTTGGCCCATGAGGTGTATGATATGATTATAGCGAGGGTGATTAATTAATGAGGGTTGTGTCATATGGGTAAGATCAGGATTCTAATCGCCGATGACCACGCTGTAGTACGGGAGGGTACCCGCCAGATTCTGGAGCAGGAACCAGACTTAGATGTAGTTGCTGAGGCTGCCGACGGGGAAGAAGCGGTCAGATTAGCCGATAGCTCCAAGCCAGATGTCGCCATCATCGACATTGCCATGCCCAAAGTCGACGGCGTTGAAGCCACCAAGCAGGTCAAGGCACTTCATCCCGACATAGCCGTGTTGATACTCACTGCCTATGATGATGACCAGTTTGTCTTCGGTCTTCTGGAAGCCGGGGCGGCCGGCTACCTGCTAAAAAGTGTTCGCGGCCGTGAACTAGTCGATGCTGTGAGGCGCATACATGCCGGGGAGTCGGTACTGCATCCGACGATTGCCCGCAAGGTACTCAATCGTTTTGTCCCCTCCCCCGATAAACTAACACGTCAAAAACCGTCGGAGGTTCTAAGCGACCGGGAGATGGACGTTCTCAAACTGGCAGCTAAAGGGTTGAGCAATCAGGATATCGCCAACAATCTCTGTCTGAGCTTGCGCACGGTTCAGGCTCATCTTGGCCATATCTTCAACAAACTGCAGGTCAGCTCTCGGACTGAAGCTGTGGTACACGCCTTAAAGGAGGGCTGGGTTACCCTTGAAGACATACCCTGAAAATTATCACATGGAATACTTGGCAGATGGCCGTAGCGCATAATTCATCATTTAACTGGCTGACGGGAATCATCCGTAAGCCGGGCTTCTGGTTTATCCTTGCCATAATTGCAGCTATCACTATCCCCCACTATGAGGAGGCCCTGGGCCACCCTACGTTCATTTGCCATATCATGTCCACCCTAAACCTAAATCGCCACGCCTTTGAGAGAGTACTATATCTAGCGCCCATCATCTGGGCTGGTTTCCTGTTTGGCTGGAGGGGAGCCTTTATCACTTCGCTGGTCGCTCTTGCCTGTATGTTACCCCGCGCTATTTTCCTTTCGGGATATCCTAAAGACTCACTTTTTGAGATTATCGCCATTTTCATCATTGGCAACGTCTTAGCCATCAGCTTCCACTCACTCCGCAGGGAACGAGAACACCGTATCCAACTTGAAGCAGCCCAGCGGGAGCAGCAGAGAGCTACTGAGGAACTGGACGTAATGCAGCAGAACCTGCGTTTCTATTTGCGGCAGGCTACCCAAGCTCAGGAAGAAGAAAGAAAGCGCATTTCCCATGAGCTGCACGATGACACCATCCAGGCTCTGGTTGTGCTCTCCCGACAGTTAGATTCTCTCACTTCCGGTGATAAAGGGCTGTCGGAGGAGAACCGCCTCCGCCTGGAGGAGCTGTGGCAACAGACGGATAATATTTTAAAGGGGGTGCGCCGTTTAAGCCAGGACCTGCGGCCGGCAGCGCTGGACCGCCTGGGACTACTGCCGGCGCTGGAGTGGCTGGCTTCCAATGTTACAGAATATTCAGGAATAGCCATCAAGGTCAACGTAGTGGGTGAAGAACGCCCCCTCACAGAAGAGGTGACGATAGCGCTCTTCCGCGTCTCTCAGGAAGCCCTGAGAAACATGTGGCGACACTCCGGGGCGACCAGTGCCGAAATGACAGTTGAATTCGGCAAGACCAAGACAATGATAACCATAAGCGATAATGGTAAAGGATTCGAGCTTCCCGACAAAATGGGCGACCTCGCCAAGAATGGTAAGCTTGGCTTAACCGGAATGCAGGAACGCGCACAGTTAGTCGGTGGGACTCTAACGATACAATCTCAGCCAGGCAAAGGCACGAGTATCACTGTAGAGCTACCGGGATAGAGTTTAAATCATTCAATCACCGCTCTCATCTTGCACCCTTAAAATTTGAAAGACACGACAGTTAAAACTTCGCCTCTTCTGAGGAAATCAAGAGGGATAGCAGGCTAATCCTTTTTCTTTATTATCTGTTCCCACCCAAACCACCCTCGCATCATCCAAGGCTTATCCCGAAAGTTTATGCCCCCACCCCACAGGGAGTAAGCAACCAGCTTGATTTCAGCCACAGCCTTAGCTATACTCAAAAGGAAGAGGAAGTCTTATTTCGGAGGTGGCTGATATGAGAAAGAAACTATGGCTGGCTATCGGTCTGGCGCTGATTACAATTGTTCTCGGTGTGACTGGCTGTGACAGCCTTACCCCGCAAACATCATCCGGGGTTTCGTCCGCCACTAACAGCCAGCAGAACACGGGCATCTGGGTGAGCGGCGTGGGGGAGGTAACCGTCACCCCTGATATTGCCATCCTGGAAGTGGGAGTTGAGGCGCAGGAGATGACTGTGACTGAGGCACAGGACGAAGCTTCTGAAGCCATGGAAAAAGTGATGACCGCCCTGACCGACAGCGGCGTGACGGATGAGGACATCCAGACCCGGCAGTTTCGTATCAGCCAGCGGACAAGGTGGGACGACGAAACCGGCGAGGAGATCGTAGTCGGCTACCGGGTGACCAATGAGGTAACGGCCAAGATAAGAGAAGTAGAAAAGGTGGTCAGCATCATTGATACCGTCGTCAAGGCCGGGGGCGACCTCATCAGGATTGACGACCTAGACTTCTCCGTGGATGACCCGTCGGCTTATTACGATGAAGCCAGGGAAATAGCCATGGCGGATGCCAAAACCAAGGCAGAGAAGCTAGCTGCCGCCGCCGACGTCAAGCTGGGCTCCCCAACCTATATCAGTGAGAGCAGTGGCTTCACCTCCGTCCCGATGGTAGATATGTCCTTCGCCGGAGGTATCGCGGCACCGGCACCGGCTCCGATTATTGAGATACCGCCGTCAATCAGCCCGGGAGAGGTGGAGGTCAGCATAAACGTGCAGATAGCCTACAGCATCAGGTAGCCATGCGGGCAATAGCCACCAATCTGCCTGATATTGCACTTATCTTATGGCAAGTGCTAGAATGGCAGTAGTCAGAGCCGTTGGATTAAGGGGTAAGGCATGTTTACCGGCATTGTCGAAGAGGTGGGTAGTGTAGCTTCCGTGCCAGCCAAAAGTCTGGTCATTACCGCCAGCAAAGTCATCAAGGATATGCAACTGGGAGGCAGTATTGCCGTCAATGGGGTGTGCCTGACGGTA
>Ga0180432_10003575_pt1 | contig 21984 bp, 20 predicted proteins | sample SS_ome_10_FD_132414 | JGI IMG/M metagenome (GOLD analysis project Ga0180432, IMG submission 132414) | Hypersaline lake sediment archaeal communities from the Salton Sea, California, USA - SS_1_MS_2 metaG | ecosystem: Environmental > Aquatic > Non-marine Saline and Alkaline > Hypersaline >...
ACCTGTTCGGCTTGACGTATAAGGCGTCGGTTCTGTATAATTGACAGTGTTGCTGGTGTGCGCCCATGGTCTAGTGGTAAGGATAACGGGTTCTCAGCCCGTAGGCCGGGGTTCGACTCCCCGTGGGCGTACCAGCAGTCCTCCTCGTGATTCTACCTGCTCTCATCTCCGGCGCGATCCTGTGACACAGCTTCTGGACACTGACACAGGGAGACGGCCCAACATGGCAGATAGCGCGTTTCGATTGAGACTACCCATGAGACGCTTGAGATGGCGCCCAGCTATTGGCGGTCTCCGCAGCTACATCCCGGCCATCATCGTTGCGGCGGTGCTCATCGCCATACCGGCTGCGGCGGAACCCGATGAGGTGTACTCCGAAAAGCCCGCGGAGGCTGCTGCGAGGTATTTGGCCGCGCGGCGCCAGCTGGAGGCGAAAACGGATCTGAGCGTGGAGACAATTCTCGCCAGGGGGCCCGCCGTTCGGGGCGCGGTTATCGAGGTCGCCGGGAGGGTAGCGGGACGCACGACGGACGGTGTCGGTGCAAGCGTGCCGCTTAACTTCATGCTACGCCCGGTAGGGGTCCGTGAGCCTATCTATATTGATGCGACTGCCGACAGCCCGCTTGTTCGCGTTGGGAATATGGTACATGTCCTCGCTCAACTGCCCTCAGACGCGCAGCCCCTGGACCACTACGTGATGCGCGAGATCGTACTCAGCGCAGACCTGCCTGAGAGCGAACGCAAGGATATTGCTGAGAAGGGCGAAGACATTGATGTTGCGCCGACTACTGATCCGGCGTCGGCCTCTCAGTTGCCGGTTATGCTGCAGGCCGATGATGTGACCACAAAGCATCTCACAGGTTCGGTCAGTGCAGGCACTGCAGGCAATGGCGGCGCACCCAATGGCGGGATACCCAATAGCGAACAGGCGCTTCCGGGACGCCCAGGCACGGAGTTCCCTGACAGTGAGCAGTGGGGTACGAATGAGGCAGTAACTACGTGGATGCAGTGGGTCATGACGCAGAACGGCGACCTGACGCAGATGCAGGCGAGACTGGTCGTCGAGAGCGTGCTCTACTACTCCTACAAGTTCACGATAGACCATCGGCTGGTATTTGCGATGATCAAGTATGAGTCGAACTTCAGCCCTTCGTGTCGGTCTCATGCCGGTGCGATGGGCCTTACGCAACTGATGCCGGGTACCGCCAGGGGCTTGGGCGTGACTGATCCGTGGGACATCCAGCAGAACATCATGGGCGGCGTGAAATACCTGTCGCAGCAGTTGTACTGCTTCGAGGGGAAGGGCAAGTCGAATTACGAGCAGACGATTCTGGGGCTGGCCTGTTACAATGCCGGGCCGAATGCGGTCAAACGGGCCGGCGGAGTGCCTAACATCACTGAGACGCGCCGCTATGTGAAGAGAGTCGCCGAACTGTTCCTGCAGTTGTGGCAGAATGGCATGCCGTAAGTGAGGTTGCGGCTGTTGCGGTTTTCCTCATTACTCTTCCACCGAGGCCGTCAGGTACGTGAGTGTGCGTGGACTTGACAAGCGCTCGGAGATGACCTATATGACTCCTCGGAGCACAAGTAACCTGCAGTCGGAGTTTCCCAGGTAATAGTTGTCAAACGGGTGTTGCTGGAAACGTGATATGTAAGCGCTGCCACGGTCAGATGAAAGAGCAACCGGGCAGGCATCACGGCAAGCGTAAGTTTGTCTGCCGGCGGTGTGGCAGTGTGCGTATGCAGCGGCAATCGTGGCCGCGCAGGGAGCGGAACGGCCAGGGGTGACATATGGCGTACAGGAGAACGGCGTTGGCGCTATTGGCGGTGATAGTGCTTGCGGCAGGTTGGCACCAGGTGTTTGTGATGACGGGGATACTGTGGTGGGACGCTCCAGGGGCAGTAATTCAGCAGGAGCCGCCGCCACCGGTGGCATTTGCGGAGTTGGATACAGCCTGGATTGATCTGGATGCATGGCAACGCACGCATCCGGTCTGGGCTGCGTTGGAGTAGGGCGGAGTTTTTCGCAGATGGCTGCGGTGCCGGCGAGAAGGGTATACCGATGGCCACGGGCCAGATCACTGTAGTGGGCGGCGGCCTCGCTGGAGCGGAGGCAGCATACCAAGCCGCCTGCCGTGGTGCGGAGGTGCGGTTGTATGAGATGAGGCCTGAAGTGGGCACGGCCATGCACGGTGGCGCACTGCTGGCCGAGCTGACGGGGAGCGGATGCTTTGGGCCCGAGCAGGTTGACCGCGCCACGGGGCTGCTAATTCACGAATTGCGCGAGTTGGGCTCCGTCGTCGTAGAAGCTGCGGACGCGACGGCCATCATCCGTGATGCGGTACTATGCGTGGACCGACGGGCATTTGCGGAGCATGTAACCGAGGCTATTGAGCAGCATCCGGGGATCGAGGTAGTTCGTGCGGAGGCGGCGCCGATGGCCACTGAGACGCCGGTGGTCGTGGCCACGGGGCCGCTGACGAGTTCACTGGCAGCGCGGGCGCTCTTCAGACTAACTGGAGAGGAGTATGGCTTTTACTATGGTGCCTGCGAGCCGCTGTTGGCGGCAGATTCGCTGGATGATAGCCGCATCTGGAGTCAGTCGCGCTTTGACGAAGGTGAGCCGATTTATCGGAATTGCGCCATGGACGAGGAGCGGTTTGAGCGTTTCGTGGGGGTTTTGGCCGAGTACGGGAACGGCTTGGGAGAAGGAGTGGCGACTGCGGAAGTATATCATGAGTACAAGCCGCTGGAGGTTGCGGTTGCAGAGGGTGAGAAGCCACTTAATGCCAGTCGTCTGAGCGCCAGCGGTTTCACCGATCCGACGACCGGCCGGCAGCCGGCAGCAGTTTGCCAACTGTGCCCGGATGACGCTGCCGGGACTACCTGGCGGGCCGTCAACATGCACACGGGCCTCCCGCCGACACAACAACACCGTCTTCTGGCCGAGGTGGGAGGTCTGGAGCGGGCCGAGTTCGTGCGGTACGGCCGGCTGCATCGGGCGGTATGCGTCAATGCACCGCTGGTGCTGGAGCCGACATACGAGTTGAAGCAGCATCGTGGCGTGTTCATCGCCGGGGCACTGACGGGCATGGTCGGGTACACTGCGGCTGCTGCATCGGGTTGGCTGGCCGGCGTGAATGCCGTGCGCCACTTGGAGGAGCGCGACGCGGTGGCGTTGCCGGTGACATCTCTGTGCGGGGCGATGGCAGAAGCATTGGTTAGGGGAAGCGGTGCGCACTCGCGACCTTTCGCGGTGAATTTCGGGATGGTCCGGTCAGATGAGACAGAGGGCGAGGGTAGCAAGGAGCAACGGCGACTTGCGAAAGCTGAGCGGGCAATTGTCTCCCTGGTGGAATTCTGCAGAGACAAGGCACTGGGCCCGGCGGGGCCGGGCATGAACGGGAACTAATGTCAGCTGCGTATATTGACGCGTTCATCGCGTACATTACAGACGCGCGGGGCGTCTCGGCGCACACTGCTGAGGCCTACGCTCACGACGCCGTGCAGTTCATGGATTTCCTGGCAAGCATCTGGGGTGAGGAGCGGAGCGGAGACTTCGCGGCTGTGCACTACCGCACCATGCGTGCCTACATTGCTCACCTGCACCAGCAGAAGTACGAGAAGCGCTCGATATCGCGGAAGGTCACGTCGCTGCGGAGTTTCTTTGGTTTCCTGATCGCGTCAAGTCTGGCGGGTGCGAATCCAGCTGCATTGGCGCAATCGCCGAAGCTGGACAAGATGCTGCCGGAGTTCCTGTACGGGCAGGAGGTGGCGGCTCTGCTGGCGGCGCCGGACCCGGATAATACACTCGGATGTCGCGACCGGGCAATGCTGGAGATCCTGTACGCGACGGGGATGCGCCGGTCGGAACTCGTCGCCTTCAAGCTCGGCGACATTGACATGGAAGAGCGACGGATACGGGTGATCGGCAAGGGCGACAAGGAGCGAGACGTGCTTTTTGGTGAGCCGGCGGCTGTGGCGCTGCACGACTATCTGGAGCGTGCCCGCCCGGCGTTGCTCCGTAAGCGTGCGGACGGCCGAGATGAAGAGAGCTGTTTTTTATCGAAAAGCGGGCGCCCCCTTGCTGCATCGTATATCTACGTCGTAGTGCGCAAGTACGTACTGGAAGCGGGTGTGAGCAGTAACATCTCGCCGCACGATCTGCGGCACACATTCGCGACACATATGCTAGAGGGCGGGGCGGACCTGCGCACGATCCAGGAATTGCTGGGGCACGCCAGCCTGCGCAGCACCGAGATATATACGCATGTCACGACAAGGCGCATGAAAGATGTTTATGCGGAGACGCATCCACTGGCCAAGGGAGGCGCAGGTGCGGATGAATAATACGGATGAGACGAGGACGCGTTCGACGACGATCATTGCGGTGCGGCGCGGAGACAAGCTGGCTATGGCCGGCGACGGGCAGGTGAGCATCGGGGATACGGTATTCAAGAATCAGGCGTCGAAGCTGCGCCGGATGTACAAGGACGGCGTGCTGGCGGGATATGCGGGTACGGCAGCCGATGCGCTGGCGCTGTTTGAGCGGCTTGAGCGCAAGCTTGAGGAATACTCGGGGAACCTGCAGCGCGCGTGCCTGGAACTTGTGAAGGAATGGCGGACGGATAAGGTGTTGCGGCAACTGGAGGCGCTGCTGATCGTGGGGGATAAGGAGAACCTGCTGCTGATATCGGGAACGGGAGACCTGCTGGTGCCGGATGACAACATGCTGGGCATCGGCTCCGGGGGGGGCTATGCACAAGCGGCCGCGCAGGCGCTGCTTGCCCACACTGATATGACGGCAGAAGAGATCGCGCGGGAGGCCGTGCAGATTGCTTCCCGAATATGCGTTTATACTAACGACCAGATAACAGTGGAGGTACTGTAGTGAGTCAGGAACTGACGCCACGAGAGACCGTAGAGCAGCTTGACCGATACATCGTGGGGCAGGATGCCGCGAAACGAGCGGTGGCGATTGCAGTGCGGAATCGCTACCGGCGACAGCGCATGTCGGATGAGCTTCGAGACGAAGTGATACCGAAGAACATTCTGATGATCGGGCCGACCGGGGTGGGTAAGACGGAGATCGCTCGGCGACTGGCCAATCTTGTGAGAGCGCCATTCTTGAAGATCGAGGCCAGCAAGTTCACGGAGACCGGTTATGTTGGCCGGGACGTGGAGTCCATCGTTCGGGACCTCGTTGACGTGGGCTACCGGATGGTGGAGCGGGAGGCCTTCGAGGCGGTCGAGGAGGAGGCCGCTGCACGTGCCGAGGCTCGGCTTCTGGACATTCTGGCGCCTCCACCTCCGCCCTCTGAGCAGTCTGCGGATGGCATGCTGAGTAGTATGTTTGGGGGGGCGGGCTACGACGGTTTAGAGAACCCCGCTCAGGATGCCACGCGCCAGGAGATGGAGCGGAAGCAGTACGAACAGGCAGCGCGAGTGCGAGAGTTCACCGCGCGTCGTCTCGCGGCCGGCGAACTCGAGGACAAAGAAATCGAGTTCGACATTGAGCAGTCACAGACGCAGAGTCTGCAGATATTCTCAGCCGCGGGGCTGGAAGAGATGGGCATTGACATGCAGGAGATGCTCGGGAATATGTTTCCGCGGCAGACGGCGACGAAGCGGACGACGGTGGCCGAGGCGCGGCCGATACTCGCCGAGCAGGAAGCCCAGATGCTTGTGGACACTCATGCCATCGCGCGCGACGCCATCGAGCGCGTGGAGCAGGGGGGAATCGTTTTCCTCGACGAGTTAGACAAGATTGCGGGGCGCGAGAGCGGACACGGCCCCGACGTATCTCGGGAGGGCGTACAGCGAGATATCCTGCCGATAGTCGAGGGCTCGACGGTCATCACCAAGTATGGGCCGGTGTCAACGGATCATGTGCTGTTTATCGCGGCAGGTGCGTTCCATGTCAACAAGCCTTCGGATCTGATCCCGGAACTGCAGGGTCGGTTCCCGATCCGCGTCGAGCTCGACAGCCTGACGCAAGAGGACTTCGAACGGATCCTCCGCGAGCCGGAGAACTCGCTGGTGCGGCAGTACACCGAACTGTTGGCGACCGAAGGCGTGGAGGTTGAGTTCAGCGATGACGCCATCGTCGAGATAGCGACATTAGCACAGAGAGTCAACGAGCAGACGGAGAATATCGGCGCACGGCGTCTGTACACGCTCGTCGAAAGGCTGCTCGAGGAGGTGTCTTTTGTGGCCCCGGAGATAAGCGGCCAGCATATCAATGTCAATGCCGATTACGTGCGGGCTGAACTGGAGGGGGTAGTGGAAGATACCGACCTGAGCAGGTATATGCTGTAGCTGTAGCCGCAAGTGGCAGACAAGATGCTATCTAGTGACGCATTGCAGGACTCGCTCCGTGGGTCCTGCAAATTGCGTTTGTGGGTTGGTGAGTTCGAGTGCCTGGTCGCCACTGCCCGGCCACCAGCCGAGCCGATTCAGTTCATGCGGATAGGGTATCTCGGCGAAGTTGGCGGGCTTGGCGTCGAAATGCACGGTGCCAGTGGCCTTAGATACCTGCTCATGCGAGCAGTTGGTGAACTGGTTGTCCCAGGTCCAGACGTCGTCGCAGGCGCCCGCTATGTAGATGCCGTTGGTACAATTGACGAAGGTATTACGATAGATCCAGCCCGGATTTCCTCCGAAATAGGTTCCATACCAGAGCATGGCGTTGTCAATTTTCACCCAGTTGTCATGCACGTACATCCACGAACAGCCGGGATGGACATCAATCTGTTGGGCGACCATCTGTTCCCATCCGGTCTCCGGAACGGCCGAGGTGTCCTGCACGAAGCGGTTGAAGCGACAGGTGTAGGAGGCCATGGAATTGCCGCCACCGGCGACCCCGTGGCGGTGGTTCTCGAAGCTGTTGTCCTCGATGTAGCACTCCTTGGTGCCGTAGGGGACTGCGCCATAGCCGTAGCCGGAACGAAAGTTCTCATGGAAGAAACAATGATCAATGCAGATTTCGCGGCCCTCCCACATCACCAGCGCGCAGAATCCGAAGAGCGTGAGTTCACAGTGATCAACGCGTGTTTTGGTACAGCCGTCGAGCTCGATGCCGTGGCTGAGTACGGAAGGCCTGCCGATGTCCTCGGGGCGCTTGACCCAGCGCTTGTCATTGTAGCCGCGGAAATGGGTCATGGGCAGGCTGCGGAAGTTGAGCCGCGTGATGCGGAGGTTGCTGCACTTCGATGCCTTAAACAGGCCCTTGGGTTTGCACCAGGTGCCCTGAATGATGGTGTCGCGGCCATCGCCGTAGATGATGATATTGTCGCCTGTGATGGTGACCTGATTGTTGATGATGTATTCGCCGGCAGGGATATAGACGACCCCGCCGTCTGCGCCCAGTGCGTCGAGAGCAGCCTGGATGGCCTTGTCGTCAGTGCCTGCAGCAATGACGTCAGGTTTGGGGAGCTGCTCGCCGGTGCAGTGGAACTCCAGACTCAGGACATCCAGCTGCTCGCCCTCGGCATAGATGCGGACGGCTCGGAGCATCGCGAGGGGGCGGTCGAGCTTGGTGATGTCTATGCTGATGTTGGCAAGCTGATCGGCGGGGATATCCACGGTTTCGCCGCGATGCTCGCGATTAAGGAAATCAAGGAGCGCCAGTTGCGCACGACACCTGCCGGTCGCCTGCACTTGTGCGGTGACCTTGAGGTAGTCACGGGGGGTACGCTCGAGGTCACTGGATGCGAGCACGTTGAAGCCCTGCATTCCGTGTGGGCTGAGCTTCACCGGCGCGAATTGCGCATGTTTGAGCACCACTACGTCCGCCATGTCGTCCTCGGCCTGAGATGCACCCAAGCAACAAAATAGTGCCGCGACAACGGCCAGGACAATATATATGTCGAGATGATTCATCGGGCTAGGTCTCAAAGCCTCCCTCCGTGGAGCTTGTTGGCTACTTGGGGGTTTCTGGTAACTGGAGCACGGCGTCGTCGGCCGGTCCGGCGAATTGCGCCTGAGCTTTGACGATCTCTGCGGGTTCTTCGCCGGCTCCAGGCCACCAGCCGAGGCGGTTGAGTTCATGGGGATATGGGATCTCGGCGAAGTTAGCGGGTTTGGTATCGAAGTTGATGGTGCCGGTGGCCTTGGATAATTGCTCATTCGGACAGTCGGTGAACTCATTGTCCCAAGTCCAGACGTCGTCGCAGGCACCGACTACGTAGATACCGATGTTGCAGTTGATGAACACGTTGCGATAAACCCAGCCCTGGTTACCACGCAGGCAGGCTCCGGAGGACATCATCGCGTTTTTCATCTCGACATAGTTGTCATGGGCGTAGAGCCATGCGCAGCCAGAATGTACGTCTATCTCGTGCGAGGTAACCTGCTTCCAGCCCTCGTCAGGTACCGCCTTGATGTCCTTGACGAAGCGGTTGAAGCGGCAGATGTAGGAGGCCATGGTGTCTCTGCCGCCCGCCACTCCGTGGCGATGATTCTCGAAGTTGGTGTCCTCGATATAGCACTCTTTGGTGGCGCAGGGCACGACGCCATAGCCGTATCCGTAGCGGAAGTTCTTCTGGAAGAAGCAATGATCCACGCACACCTGGCCGGGGCCGCGGACGATTACTCCGGCATGTCCGCACAGCTCTGCAGTGCAATGGTCAAAACGGATGCGGTCGCTGCTGATGATATCTACGGCCCGGGTCATGACGTTGTCCTTGCGGCCAGCGTCCTCGGGCCGGGCCGCATGTTGGGCTTCGTTGTAGCCACGGAAGTCAGTCTCTGGCCAGCCACGGAAGAGCAGGCGCGTGATGCGGACGTTGTTCCTGTCCGACACGACCAGCATCGGCTTTGCTGCATACCACGTGGCCTTCAGGATCGTGTCGCTCCCGTCGCCATAGATAGTGACGTTGTCACAGGGTACGGTCATCTGCTCGTTGATGGTGTATGTGCCGGCAGGGATATAGACGACGCCGCCGTCTTCGCCGAGTGCGTCCAGAGCAGCCTGGATGGCCTTGTCGTCCGAGCCCTGGGCGACGGCGTCAGGCTTGGGTAGCTTCTCGATGGCGCAATGGAACTCCACTTCCAGCACCTCCAACTGCTTGCCCTGGGCATAGACGCGGACGGCTCGGAGCATCGCGAGGGGGCGCTCGAGTTTGGAGATGTCCATGCTGATTTCGGCAATCTGACCGGCGGCAATATCCATGGTCTCGCCACGGTGTTCGCGGTTGAGGAAATCGAGGAGTGCCAACTGCGCGCGGCAGTTGTCAATCGCCTGCACCTTCGCCACTACCTTGAGGTAGTTACGCGGGGTACGCTCGAGGTCGTCAGATGCGAGGACGTTGAAGCCCTGCATTCCGTGGGGGGTAAGCTTCACCGGAGCGAATTCGGCAGGCTTGAGGACGACGACCTCGGCTGTGTTCGTCTCGACCGCCTCAACCCGACAGCCGACAGAGCCGCACATGAGTGCACCGACAAAGACGAGAACTAGACATGCGTGGAAACGTATCATCAGAACACCTCTCTCTTCCTGGAATTGTCCTTCATCAGTCCATGTTGACCAGTTGCAGAACAAGTGCATCAGCCGGTCCAGCGAATTGCGTCGCGGGCTTGGCCAGGGTCAGAACGGATTCCCCGCCTCCCGGCCACCAGCCCATCCGGTTGAGCTGATGCGGATAGGGAATCTCGGTGAAGTCGGGCGGCTTCTCACCGAAATGTATCCGGCCTTCGGCAGTGGAGACGTGGTTGACAGTCACCGACTGGAACTCGTTGTCCCAGGTCCAGACATCATCTGAATCGCGGGTGCAGGTGATCCCAATCGTGCATGCCTTGATGAGGTTGCGGTAGAGCCATCCGGAGTTGCCGCGCATCTCTGCGCCCGTCCACATGAGTCCGGTGGTTATGGCGATGTAGTTGTCATGGACGCAGAGCCACCCGCAGCCGGGATGGGCATTCACCTGGTAGCTGGAGAGGTACGTTATGGACTTGGCGTCAGTGTACCACTCAGGGACGACGAAGGGATCCTTGACGAGGCGGTTGTAGCGCTCATAGGACTTATGGCAGCCATTGTAGGTGGTGATTCCGTGGCGATGATTCTCGATGTTGTTGTCTTCGATGTAGGTCTCATCACAGCCTCGTGCGCCGATGCCGTAGCCGGATGCGTAGGGGAAGTAGCCGTGGGCGAAGCAGTGATCTACGAGGCTATTGGTGCAATCGGTGAACATGATGCCGACATTGCCAAACAGCTCGACTTCGCAATGATCCACGCGGACGTTCTCGCAGCCGATGATGTGAAGGCCACGTTTCTTCGCGGAGGCGGGAGGTTTCTCATCCAGCGGCTTCGTGCCGGCTGGATGGCTGCGACACTCATCCTCGGACAGACTGCGCAGATGCAGCCGCGAGAAACGCAGGTTCTGTTTATTATCAGCTACAATGAGGTCGGCCGCGCCGGTCCATGTGCCCTGCAGGATCGTGTCAGGCCCGTCGCCATAGATGCTGATATTGCTCGTCGGTATATTGACCTGCTCGGTGAGGAGATAGGTGCCTGCGGGGATATAGACGATGCCGCCGTCTGCTCCCAGCGCGTCCAACGCGGCCTGAATAGAGCTGCTGTTCTGCGGACCCTCGATGGTCACATGCGGGCCGGGGAGCCTCTCGGCGGCACAGTAGAAGCGGAGGTCGGAGACTTGGACGGCGGCGCCCTTGCAGGAGAGCTTGACGGCACGGAGCAAGGAGACGGGGCGGCCGATTGCGTCCATGTCGAGGGAAATTGTGTTCTCTTTGTCTGCTGTGAGTTCCACGGTTTGCGATGTGTATTCCCGGTTGAGGACATCCACGAGTGTGAGCGCCACTTCCGAGTTGCCGGCGCTCTTGACCGTAGCCGCTACTGCAAGGTAGTCGCGTGGAGTTCTTTCCAGGTCCCCGGGTCCAAGCAGTTCAACGACCTCGCCCTGCTGAGCTCCCACGGTGACTGGCTCAAAGCCAATCGGGGAGAATACGGCGACCAGAAATGCAATTGCGGCAGTTGTCAATGTCACTAGTGTTACCCCCTCGTGCGAAGTAGTTTGTCTATTTCGCGTCAGGAACTAGCTGGAGGACCTGGACATCCTTGGGCCCGGCGAATTGGGTCTCGGCCTTCACTATCGTGGCTGAGGCCTCTTCTGCGCCCGGCCACCCGCCGGGGTGGTTGAGTTGATGCGGATAGGGGAACTCATTGAAGTTGTCGGGCTTCTGGTCGAAGTGGATTTCGCCGGTGGCTCGCGATATGTCAGGCGCGCATTCTGTCAGAGAGATGTTGTCCCAAGTCCAAACATCATCGGAGTTGCCAACGCAATAGATGCCGGGAGAGCAGTTCTCCCAGACGTTGCGATAGAGCCAGCCGGGATTGCCGCGCATCATGGCGGCGCCACCCATGACCGCATCATACATCGCGACGTAATTGTCGTGGGCATAGATCCATCCGCACTTGGCATGAGCGTCTATCTCATGGGCGCGCAGCTGGTTGATGCCCTTGGCGCTCTGGTTCCATGAGGGGAACTCGGCGGCGTATTTGACGAGGCGGTTGAAGCGGGCGATGTAGGAGGCGCCGCCTGCGTTGCCGGCGATGCCGTGGCGGTGGTTCTCGAAGTTGTTGTCCTCGATGTAGAGTTCGGTGGTGCCGGGGGTGGCGACTCCGTAGCCATATCCGTAGCGGAAGTTCTCATGGAGGAAGCAGTGGTCCACCAGGTTGGCCTTGCCGCCATAGAAGCAGATGCCGCAATGGCCGAAGAGCTCGATTTCACAGTGGTCTATGCGGACATTCTCACAGCCAGCGAGACGGAACCCACGGCTGGTGACTGAGTACTTCTCGGCGTCCTCGGGCGTCTCGGCGTGTGCCTTCTCACTGTAGCCTCGGAAGGCGGTGATGGGGAGGCTGGCAAAATGTAGGCGGCTGAGGCGGAGGTTCTTGCGATTCTCCGCGTAGAAGAGCTCCTGCGACTGAGGCCAGGTGCCCTGAATGATGGTGTCGTGGCCGTCGCCGTAGATGGTGATGTTGTCGCGGGGGATGGTGACCGTCTCGTTGATGATGTACTTGCCGGCGGGAATATAGACCACGCCGCCGTGTTCGGGAAGGGAGTCGAGAGCAGCCTGAATGGAGGTGTCGTCGAGCGGGCCTTTGACGACAACGTCAGGCTCCGGTAGCTTCTCGACGGCGCAGTATAGCTTGATGGAGAGTACCTCAAATGCTGAACCCTCGACACGAAGCGCGATGGCTGAGGGCATTGCAATGCCGTATCCAGGCACGGTATCAGTGGCCACGCGGTTCATGTCCAAACGGATTTCGGCGTCCCGGCCCTTGACTGCCTGGAGGGGCGGCGTTGTGATCTGGCGTCTGAGCATGTCCGCCACTACGAGGCGGATGGTGGTGCGTCCCGTGCTGCGGACCGTGACCGCGGCCCTGACGTAATCTCGCGGGGTGCGTTCGAGGTCCTTGGAGGAGAGCAGAGCGAAGAACTTGCTGGCGCTGGGGTCGAGCTTGCAGGGCACGAAATCCACCGGCTCATACGCGACCAGCACTGAGCCCGGGGGAGGCGATTCACCGGTCCCAAACGCCACACTGCAGACAACAAACACAACCAGGAGAGCGATGAGATGGGGGATATGGCGTCGTGACATTGTGACCATCTCCTCTGGGTAAAAGCGTCAATGGAGTTTTTCGTCAAGGATAGCTTTGAGTTTGGTCATGTCGGCCTCGAGGTGGGGGAGGTATTCGGGCCTGTGGAGAGCGGCCGCGGGATGAAACAGCGGGACCCAGATGATGCCGTCTTTGCGGACGGGTATCCCGTGCGACCTGCTTATCGAGCCGCCCGGTTCGAGGAGAGCCTGGAGCGGTACGCGCCCCAGCAGACAGATGGCTCGTGGCTGAATCGTCGCTATCTGGGCATCTAGGTACTCGGCGCAAGCCGCTCTTTCCTCGGGACCTGGATCACGGTTCTTCGGGGGGCGACATTTCAGGATATTGGCGATGAAGACGTGAGTGCGGCTCAGGCCTGCACGCTCGAGCAGGTTATCAAGCAGCTTGCCGGCCTGTCCCACGAACGGCCTGCCCTGTTGGTCCTCGTAGTAGCCGGGAGCCTCGCCGATGAACATGATGTCGGCGTCGCAATCACCCTCGCCGGGCACCGCGTGACGGCGGCTCTGGTGCAGCGGACAGCGCCTGCAGACGCGCACCTCCGCCGCTATCTGCTCGAGCATCGCTTCTTTAGCAGCTCTGTCCATGTTGCTCTACCGCCTACGGAATGGGCGTTTGCCTACGCAAGCCCCAGGCTCTGACACGCCGCCCGAATCGTCTCTGTGTCGGCGTCTGATGCCGGCACGACCGGCAGCCTCGTCCCGCCGACGGGGAAGCCACATATCTCCAGGGCTCTCTTGACGCACGGGGGATTGCCTGAGGCGAGGAAACATGCGTCAAACATTGGTAACAGGCTATGGTGCAATCGAGCCGCGCTGGCGGTGTCTGCGGCATTGAAGGCGGCGATCATGTCGGCGATGAGTGTGCCGGCGACATGGCTTGCCACGCTGATGATGCCGACACCTCCAACGGCGAGGATCGGCAGCGTCATGCCGTCGTCACCCGAGTACACCTCAAAGCCTTGGGGGGCGCCGGCGACAATCTCCCCGATCTGCCCGATGTCGCCGCTGGCCTCCTTTACAGCTACGATGTTGTCCACCTCGCCGGCCAGTCGGAGCACCGTTGAGGCCTCGATATTCTTGCCGGTTCGGCCGGGTACGTTATAGACGATGACCGGCAGGTCGGTAGCCGCCGCGCAGGCCTTGAAGTGCTGGTAGAGGCCCTCCTGCGAAGGCTTGCTGTAATATGGGCCGACGAACATGACGCCATCTATGGGGAGTTGGCAGGCCTTGTGCGTCAATTCGATGGTCGCAGCAGTGTTGTTACTGCCCGTGCCTGCCACGATTGGCGCATCACCTACCGCGGCCTTGGTGACCTCATAGAGCTTGAGCTTTTCAGCGCTGGTGAGTGTCGGCGACTCGCCAGTCGTGCCCGTCACAACAAGACCGTCGGAGCCGTTATCCACCAGATAATTCGCTAGCTCAGCCGCGCGGTCGTAATCAACTTCCAGATTCTCATCGAACGGTGTTACCATCGCAGTCAAAAGGCCTCCAAAGCGCGCCATCTTGCTCGCCTCCCACACCATGGATAATTGTCTCGTCAGTAGAACATTCGCCGCCGGCTATCAGAGTCCTTCGTGGAGCAGGCGTAAGACGATATAACATCACGTAACCACAAAGGCCCGCATTCATCGACAATGCGGGCCTGTAGATAACTTGGGAGTTGGCAGCAGGCTCAGCCGATAATGCCCCGCTTGATCATCTCCTCGGCGATCTGTACGACGTTGGTTGCGGCACCCTTGCGGAGGTTGTCGGCGACGCACCAGAGGTTGATAGTGTTGGGGCGGGTTACATCATCGCGGATGCGGCCGACGAGGGTGGCGTCCTTGTACCGTTCAGTGAGGACATCGGCCTGTGTAGGATAAATGCGCTCATCCACATACCGATGTCCCGCCCAGGGCTCCTGGTCGGAGTCCACCCGGCCGCGGAGGGTGCCGTAGTTGGGGTCGGTGCTCGGGCCGTCAATGAGTACCACGCCGGGCGACTGAGCGGGATCCGAGAGTATGCGAGTTGCCTGCTCGGCATTCATCCGGCCCTCGAACTCGACATTGATGGCTTCGGCGTGGCCGATCTCCACCGGCACACGGACCGCCGTAGCCGTGATGGCGATGTCCGGGTCCCCGAAGATCTTCCGGGTCTCATAGACCATTTTCATCTCTTCCTTGGTGTAGAGGTTATCAAGGAATGCGTCTATGTGCGGAATGCAGTCAAGGGCGAGCGGTCGGCAGAATACACAGGGGTCCCATTTCTCCACACAGCCACAGGCAAGCTGCTTGATCTGGGCGTCGAGTTCCTCCTGGCCGCGCGCACCCCATCCGGAGGCGGCTTGGTAAGTCGAGACCACGACGCGGTTCATTCGCGCCGCGCGGTGGAGCGGAGCCAGAGCCACACACATCTGGATCGTCGAGCAGTTGGGGCTGCAGATGAACTTGGTGTCCTCATTGACCAGATCCATGTTGACCTCGGGCACGACGAGGGGGATGTCGGGGTGGAGGCGGAAGTCGCCCCCGTTGTCAATTACATAAGCGCCGGCATCATTGGCGACCTTGCCCCACTGCACGGAAGCGCCTTTAGCGCCCTCGCGGCCGGCGAAAAAGACTACGTCAAGGCCCTCAAAGAGCTCCTCGGCAATTTCCTTGACAAGGACTTCGTGTCCGCCCAGGATTTCGCGTCGCTCGCGTGTTGCCATGACCCGGAGTGGCTCGGCGAGGTCAAAATTGCGCTCCTGCACGCACGAGTAGATCCTGTCACCGACGGGTCCGACCCCTACTAATCCGGCCCTGATTCCGGCCATCAAGCTTCACCTCTACTAATCGTTATTGGTTGAATTGGATGCGTTGGTGAGAGGGCGACATAGGCCAGGTTAATGGCTTGACACTCACTCCCAGCGCACATCGGACACGGCTCACTAATCTCCTAGGAGCTTGTCGAGACCGTAGGTGAGGCCGCTGAGGCCGCGGACGGCGCGAGCGGCCAGGAGCACTCCGGGGATGAAACATTCTCGGCTGGTGGTCTCGTGGGAAATCGTCAGGGTTTCGCCAGGGCCGCCAAGGACTACCTCCTGGTTGGCGACATATCCGGGCATGCGGACGGCGTGTATCGGGACATTGCCCAAAACGCCGCCCCGGCTGCCCGCGACATTGTGGCGCTCGGTGGGAATCACTGACAACGGTTTGTTCGCGCGGGCAGCGGCCATCATCTCGGCCGTCTTGACTGCTGTCCCTGATGGAGCGTCCTTTTTGTTCTCATGGTGGCGCTCGATGATCTCGGCATACTCGAACGATGAGACGGCCTCGGCGGCGAACTTCATCATCAGATTGGCCCCGATGCTAAAGTTGGGGGCAATGAGACATGGCACTCCCTTACTCTCCGCCATACGGGCGACGGTCTTGATGTCAATGTCGCTGAAGCCGGTGGTACCAACCACACAGGCGGTCCTCGCATTCAGGGCTGCCTCGATGTTGTTCATCACTACTGCGGGACTGGTGAAGTCAATCATGACGTCGGGCTCGGATTGCACCAGAGCCGAGGCGAGATGTCCGCTTACCTCGATGTTCTTGTGCTCTTCGGAGAGGTCGGGAAGGCTTTCTCCCAACTGGTGGCCGATTCCGGCGGGGTCAACTGCGGCCACCAGTTCCATGTCGTCAGCAGCGTCCACCCCCCGGCAGACGTATCCGCCCATACTCCCGCACGCTCCGCTCACTAGTACTCTGAGCACGCTCATTAATTAGTGTCACCTCATCCTCACGCCGGCGGGTCGGTCCAGCGCCTCACAGCGCAGGCCTCTGCTTGTGCCAGTCCGTTGATTGCTCATAGGCGTATGCCACCTGCAACAACTTGTCTTCCGTGAACGGCGCACCCATCAGTTGCATGCCGACCGGCAAGCCATCAGCGAATCCGCAGGGGACATTCATCGCCGCTATACCCGCCAGATTGACCGGAATCGTGCAGATGTCGGCGAGCTTCATGGCCAGCGGGTCATCCGCCTTCTCACCGATCTTGAACGCCACTGTCGGCGAGGTGGGGGAGACGAGGAAGTCACAGTTCTGGAAGGCTTTATCGAAATCACTCTTAATCAAGGTCCGGACCTTCAGAGCTTTGAGGTAGTAGGCATCATAGTAACCCGCGGAAAGCACATAGGTGCCCTTGATGATGCGGAGGCTTACCTCGGGTCCGAAGCCTTCGGCCCGGGACTTGGCGAAGAGGTCGTAGATGTCTTCAGTGGGCTGCTCGGTGCGATGCCCGTAGCGAACGCCGTCAAAGCGGGCGAGGTTGGAGCTGCACTCCGCTGGCGCGATGATATAGTAACACGGGAGGCTGTACTCGGCATGGGGGAGCGAGATGTCTTCGAACTCTACGCCCAGCGAGGATAGTTGCTCGATGGCGACCTCGACGGTCTCGCGCACGCCCGGCTCAATCCCCTCTCCGTAGAGAAGCTCATGGGCGATGCCGCCCTTGAGGCCGTTGATATCACGCCCAAGGATGCCGGTGTAGTCGGGGACTGGAACTTCGGCGGAGGTGGCATCTTTCTCATCATGCCCGGCGATGACGGCCATCATCATGGCAGTGTCGCGGACGTCCTTGCATATCGGCCCGACCTGGTCGAGTGAGGAAGCGTAGGCAATGATGCCGTAGCGGGACACCCGGCCATATGTTGGCTTCATACCGACGAGACTGCACAGGAAGGCCGGCTGGCGAATCGAGCCGCCAGTGTCGGTGCCTGTAGCGAGGAAGACCTCGCCGCCGGAGACTGCTGCCGCCGAGCCGCCGCTCGAACCACCCGGGACACATTCGAGGTCCCACGGGTTCGCCGTGACCTGAAATGCCGAGTTCTCGGTGGATGAACCCATTGCGAACTCGTCCATATTCGTCTTGCCGATCATCACCATACCGGCATCGGTGCAGCGGTTCACAACCGTTGCATCGTAGGGAGCTACGAAGTTCTCAAGCATCTTCGAGCCACAAGTAGTTCTGACGCCGTCAGTGCAGAAGAGATCCTTATGGGCTATGGGGATCCCTGCCGTAACCGGTAGTGGTCTGCCGGCCGCGCGCGCTTCATCAATGGCTTCAGCTTGCTGGCGGGCGATCTGGGGTGTAAGTGTCAGAAACGCCTTGATGCTGTCCTCGACGGCGTCTATCCGGGCGTAGCAGGCATCCACGGCGTCCACGGCCGATACCTCACCCGTCTGCAAGTACCCGGCAAGTTCCCATGCCGTCATCTCATGCAGTTCCACGCAACTGAGCCTCCTTAGGGCATTGTGATGCCTGCCTGGCATACGCTGACTGAAGCGACTACTCTTCCTCCATGAACGCGGGTACACGGAAGAAGTTCTCCACGCTGTCAGGGGCGTTCTGAAGCAGTTTCTCCGTCGGGGTGCTGGGACCTATATCATCCGGCCGATAGACATTGTTCATGCGGATGGCGTGAGAGGTATCCTCAACGCCCTGGGTGTCAAGCTGCTGGAGCTCGGCAAAATAGCCCATGATTCGGTTCAGCTCGCGACGCACCCGCTCGAGCTCCTCGTCGCTGAGCGCCATGCGGGCGAGGCGTGCTACATGCCTCACGTCATCCAGAGTGACTTCTGCCACGATTATTCATCCCATTCAAGATTCAGAAATACGTACATGCAACACACTACACGTCCCTCGGTGAGATGCGCTTGATAGCGTGCGCGGGCGTGTGGTGGAGGTCATGTTATCACCGCCCCTTAGAGACAGTCAAGCCGACATCACCCTGACTTGACACAGACTCGTTACAGGACTTATCATGGCGTGAACGAAAGTGGGGTGGTCAGATGCCCCAGGATGAGCGTGACAGCGACCAGTGCCCTCGGCGTCAAGCTTGGGGCACGACAATGGCGCTGGCGAGCGGTGGGATCATTCTCGCAGGCAGTGTCGGAGTCGGAGCGGGTATCGGCTGGTGGCTGGACCAGCGTTGGGGCACAGATCCGTGGCTGGCAGTCGTCGGTGTGCTGCTCGGAAGCGCCGCCGGATTCACCGAGCTGTGGCGTATGGTGCAACGGTCCGGTGATGACGATTGATTGTGAAGACGGGCAGTGGCAAGGTGCGGGCGTGGCTTTTTATGTTACTGCCTGGCATAACTATTGCTGGGTCTTTTGTTGTTCTGGGACGCTTCGGCCTGGCAATCGGGATCGTGTGTGGTTACGTCCTGTGGATAGGCAGTATCGGCGTTCTCGGCGTCTGCACGCGCGAGATTATAGTGCCAATCACAAGACGGCGCAGACTGTTCTTCGTGCTCATTCACGTAGCCAAGTATGCCCTGATCGCCCTGGTGGTCTATGCCGTGGTCAAACACCCAGAGATAAGCGTTACCGGGCTCGCCATCGGCTACACTGCTGGAATGGCCGGCTTCATTGCCGCACAATCAACAGACTCAGGAGCCGATGTGGAGGAGAATGACGCCGCCTCGGTTTCTTAGCCGTACGGGACCACCAGTCAACAGCCGCGCTTGGTCGGGTTATAGGAGGAACAATGCACGAGGAGCATGGCCAGTGGCTCAACGCGCTGCAGCCATACATCCCTGCGTGGGCAGTTGATTATGTGAACCCGGTTGTCATCACCGCGTGGCTTGTGGTCCTGATTTTGGCCGTGGTGGCATATCTGGGTGGTCGCCACCTCCGGCTCGTACCCACCGGCTTACAGAACCTGTGGGAGGTAGTCATCGAGGCCATGGAGGGGATGGGCCGGGAAATGATCGGCCTCGGGGGGCAGCGGTTTGCACCCTTCATCACCACCATCTTTGTATATGTTTTCTTCAATAGCCTGATCGGTCTCGTCCCTGGATTTGTCGCGCCGAGCGCGAGTCTCAGCAGCACTTTCGCCCCTGCGATAGTCGTCTTTTTCGCCGTGCAGTACTTCGGGTTCAGGGAGCATGGGATCAGATATCTGAAGCACTTCACAGGTGATGTCTGGTTTCTGGCTCCGATCATGGTGTTTGTACACCTGATCGGCGAACTGGCGAAGCCGCTGAGCCTAGCCGTTCGTCTGTTCGGCAACACCTTTGGTGACGATACGCTGGTCGCCGAGTTCATCAAGCTGTCCGCCGACATCATGCACGCGATCTGGGTGCCACTTCCGCTGCAACTGCCATTTCTTTTCCTGGCGCTCCTGATCGCCTTTATCCAGGCGCTAGTGTTCATGATGTTGACCTGCGCATATATCAACATGGTTATCGGACACGACGGTGGAGAGCACGACGGGGGCTCTTCCGGCCATGCCGCCGAGCACTCCGCACAATGATGTCCGCTAACGGGCCATCCGCCCGTGAGCGGTTTGTACGTCTTACGCACAACAAGTATGAGGAGCAGAAACGACATGTCCTATGAAACAGCGTTGGCATTGGGTGTAAGTCTGGGAGTGAGTCTTGCAGTACTGGTCGCCTCGATGGCGCAGGCAAAGACGGCTGTCGCCGCCATGGAGGCCATTGCGCGACAGCCGGATATGGCCGCCAACGTGCGCGGTCTGTTGCTGTTATCCCTGGCGCTGATCGAGTCTCTGGTCATCTACTGCCTGCTCGTCTTCTTCTTCCTGCAGAGCAAGCTGGCACCGGTTGCGGATATGATCCAGGCACAAGGCGGCGGTTAGCCAGTCGGTGGAGGACGAATGATGGAAGGGCTAACGGCCTTACTCGAGGGGCTTGGTTTGGAGCCCGGTGCTCTGCTAGTGAACATCGTCGGCTTCCTGCTGCTGCTGTACCTGCTGCGGCGCTTTGCCTTCGGGCCAGTGAGCGAGTTCATGGAGCAGCGTGCGGCGCGTATCGAGCAGGACCTCAAGCAGGCCCGGGAAGACCGGACCCTCGCCGCAGCAGAGCGCGAGCATCTCCAGGAGCAACTCGATGAAATGCGCGAGGAGTTCCGCAGCGAGATCGCTAAGTCCACTCGCCAGGCCAGGCAGGCCATCGCAGAACTCCACGCGGAGGCTCGGGTTCAGAGGCAGGAAACCGTCGCCCAGGGCGAGGAGCAACTGCGCAGAGCACACGAGAGCATGATGGTGGAAGTCAGGCGACAGGCAGCTCAGATGGCAGTCGAAGTGGCCGGCAGGATCATACATGATGCACTCGACGACCAGCGGCAGGCCGCACTGGTCGAGGAATTCATAGAGGACATAGACAGGTTGGCCGAAGACGCTGCCAAGGAACAGCCAACTAACTGAGCATCCAGGCCCGGACAGCCGTTTGCCTCGCGGGTTATGAGAGCAGTTCAGGCGCGATCGTGCAGTGGGCTCGGGTGTGAGTCAATGTGGTTGCTTGAGTGTCACCCGGTGCGCAGATGTATAGAGATGCTGTGCCCAATTGCAGTCGTCGGAGTCGAATGGATGCGTACAGATAGCCTGACGAGAACATACGCCAAAGCGCTCTACACGGAAGTCGCAGAAGCCGGCGAGCAAGCGGACGTCTATGACCAACTGGCCGCAGTCGCCGGGGCCATCGCGGCGGAGCCTGGCCTTCTGCAACTGCTGAAGCACCCGGCGCTGCCTGTCGCCGACAAGGTTGCGCTGCTTCTCAAGGCAGCCTCGTCAGATAATGTTACGGCCACCTTAGCGCGATTTCTCGAACTCGTATTGCGCAAGGGCCGGCCCAACGTACTGAGAAGTGCTGACAGGGCGTTTATGGAGTTTTGGGATGCGGATAGGTCACTGCTGCGAGCGCGGGCAACGAGCGCCCTTCCCTTGTCGGAGCAGGAGAAGGACAGCCTGACCGATGCGCTCGCGAGCCTCTCGAGTTCCAGAGTAGAACTCGAGACGAGTATTGACCGGGCTCTGATCGGGGGGGTGGCGGTGCGCTTCCGCGACCGGTTGATAGACGGCAGTATCGGTGGGAAGCTGAGCAGGTTGTCGGAACGTCTGCAGGAGTATTAGCTGCGGTGCTGTTGTGGGGCTCCGGGCGGCTATATCGTGGTTGTTATCGGATCGCAGAGGTGAAATGACGTGCAGGGAAGACCCGACGAAGTCTCTGCCATACTCAGAGACCAGTTGCAGCGGCTGGAAAAGGAAATCGAGATGGTGGGGGTCGGTACCGTGCTTGAGATCGGCGACGGTATCGCGCGCATCTATGGTCTTGCTGATGTGATGTCAAGTGAGCTGGTTGATTTTCCGGGCGACCTGATGGGCATCGCACTGAACCTCGAGGAAGACAATGTGGGTTGCATCCTGATGGGGCCCTACGAGCATGTGAAAGAGGGTGATGAGGTCCGCACGACTGGCCGTATCGCGTCCACCAGAGTTGGCGACGAGCTATTTGGCCGTGTGGTCACGCCACTCGGTGAGCCGCTGGACGGGAAGGGTGCGGTGGTGAGCAGTGCGACGCGGCCTCTGGAGGCCAAGGCACCC
>Ga0180432_10003576_pt1 | contig 21984 bp, 13 predicted proteins | sample SS_ome_10_FD_132414 | JGI IMG/M metagenome (GOLD analysis project Ga0180432, IMG submission 132414) | Hypersaline lake sediment archaeal communities from the Salton Sea, California, USA - SS_1_MS_2 metaG | ecosystem: Environmental > Aquatic > Non-marine Saline and Alkaline > Hypersaline >...
ATTCGGTGACGTAGTATCCCAGGTGCAGGAACATCTTGTTACGAACGATTTCCTCGTTGTAGATCTCTGGCCTCTTGACCGCCTCGCGAATCAGCGGGTACGCATCCTCTCCATTCCACTCGAACTTCAGATACCAGGCCTGATGGTTGATGCCCGCACACGTGTCGGTGATCTCTTTGAACGGCGCACCGATCCATCGAGCCAGCATCATCGCCGTGCCCTGCACTGAGCGACACAGCCCGCTGACGCGCACGAATGACTCGCGTTGCAGCGCCCGGCAGAGCATGGCCATCGGATTGGCGTAGTTCAGGAAAATGGCATCTGGGCAGAGTCGCTCTACGTCCTTGATGATGTCGAGCATCACAGGAATGGCACGCAGCGCTCGGGAGCTGCCAGAAGGGTCCCGTGTGTCCCCGATGTTGACGTCCACTCCGTACTTCAGCGCAAACTCAGTATCGTGCCCCCATACCTCGGCGTCGCCCACCAGGATGGTGCACAGCACGGCATCGGCTCCCGCAAGTGCTTCGACCTTGGCCGGGCACTTGCCCGCCTGCACCATACGCTCCGCCGATTGCTGGGCGAAACCCAGCCGTTTGGCATCAATGTCCGTCAACGCCAGCGTGGCATCCGCCAGCAACGGCTAGGTGAGAGCGTCGCGCACCCGCCTGCTCCACGATAGCTACGTGCGTCTCCATCACTTCAGTGGGGTCCGCGATGACAGAGGATGTGCAATCAGCAGACACTCAGCTCAGGGGCTCATCCACACCGGAAGATGCCTGGTCTCCCGATCACACGCCCCGGACACTCACCCGCCTCGCGCCGGCGAGCGCGCCACCTGTGCGGCCCGCTCATCTACGACTGGGCCGGCATCAGCCGAATGGTCACGATCTCATAGGGCCGGATGCTCAAAGGCACACGGTCAGCGCGTATCTCCAGCTTCTCCTGATTCTCCTCCAAGAGATTGGTGCGCCAGGCTGCTGCCAAAGAGAAGCAGGCCGTCAGTATCACTCGCCCCCTACGTCGTTGACTCTCGTACAGCCGCACGATGATGCCCTCGCCATCTTCGGCCCATTTCACCGTCTCCACGACGACGTTGGGTGAATCCACGGAGACCAGAGACCCGGTGAGGCAGGATGACCCGGCGCTACCGGCTTCCCCACCTTCCGGCTCTGACGCTGCAACGATCAACGGATCGTTGAGATGATACGCCGCGGCTATCGTGGCTTCGCTCCACCCTCCCGCGTGAGGCAGCAAGCTGTACGCGAAGCGATGCTCACCCTGGTCTGCCTCGGGATCGGGCGATGTGGGGCTGCGGAGCAGGCTGATCCGCATCACGTTGTCCCGAATGTCGTGCCCGTATTTGCAGTCATTGAGCAAGCTCACTCCGTAGCCGCCCTCACTCAGGTCCGTCCACTTCTGCGCGCACACCTCGAAGCGGGCCCAATCCCAACTGGTATTGCGATGAGTGGGACGCTCCACGTTTCCGAACTGGATCTCGTAGGTGGCAACCGGCGAAAGCACATCCACAGGGAAGGCTGCCTTCAGCAAGACATGCCGCTCACTCCAGTCGATGGTGGTCTCGAAGTCAAGACGCGGGCTGTCGTACGCCAGTGAGATACGCTGCACGTACTCGCTGTGCAGAATCCGTCTCTTCACTACCAGGACTGCGTGCAGGGGCCCCGACTCCTCCACTTCCACCGATGTGGCCGGTTCGGAGCTCCACATCCTGTCATCGTAGTAGATCTCCAGATCCCAGGCGTCACTCCCCAGCTCGAGCGGGCGATCTTCGAAGGCCTGTAACTGGTTCCCGATGGCCCCCGCCGCCAGCACCTCTCTTTCCTGGACCTTGTCGAATATGCGGGTGATATCTCCCGCCTTATCAAGCTCCACGCGCAGGCATTCATTCTCCAACAGCCTGGGGCTGGCGAGCAGGCCAGTCTGGCAAACGGGAGGCTTGCCCTCAGTTGTGAACAGCGGCGTCACGCTCAGCGGCGGAACTGCCCCGGCCTGGATCCAGGTACCCATTCCCGTCGGCTGAACTGGCACAGGGGTGCCATCTGCCCTTCGCAGGGATTGTCCCTCATCCAGACGTTCTGGCCAGAAGGCCAACTCGTCCTGGGTGAAGGCCGTAGGGTTGACCACCAGCAAGTCGCCGCCCGCGTGCCGCGCGATGACCGACAGGGCCGTGTCTCGCACGTTCGCCCCGATCCGCTCGACCTCGGCGTACTGCCGCAGGGACTCCTCATACACTGGTCCGATGCTGCTCCCAGGGATGATATCGTGGAACTGGTTGAGACAAACAAGCCGCCAGGCCTTGCGCAGAGCGTCGGCCGGGTATTGGTATCCCGAGTCCACCAGTTTCGCCTGCGTGGCCAGGAACTCTGCATCATGCAGAAGGAACTCGCACCTTCGGTTGGCTCGCTTGTTACGACTCTGCGTGGTGTACGTGCCCCGATGATACTCCAGATAGAGCTCGCCGTTCCAGACAGGCAGACGCTCACCCGACTCGGCCTCCAATCGCCCAAAGAACTCAGCAACTGAGCCCTGGCGCACTCGGGGCGTCGCGGGGAACCCGTTCATCTCCCCTATGTTCTCCAGCATCTCGCGCGTGGGCCCGCCGCCTCCATCTCCGTAGCCATAGGCCATCAGCAGAGTACGCTGGCTCGCCTTCTGCTGGAGAGTCCTCCACGTGCCGAGGGCTTGCTCCGGTGTGACCGCCGCATTGTAGGTGCTGACGACGTGACTCCCCTGACCATGCGGAGTCGTGGTGAAGTGGGTGAGTACCCGGGTCCCATCCAGCCCCTGCCACCAGAAGCTATCGTACGGAAGTCGGTTGTACTCGTTCCACCCGATCTTCGTGGTGAAGAAGTACTCCAGCCCGGCCTGCCTCATTAGCTGAGGCAGATTCCAGCAGTAGCCGAAGACATCCGGCAGCCAGAGTACTGGCGATTCGGCCCCCGCTCCGAAGTGCTGGCGGAAGAAGGACCGGCCGAGAAGAAGCTGTCGGGCCAAGGACTCGGGGCCGCTGATGTTGCAGTCTGCTTCCACCCACATGCCCCCGATGGGCTCCCAATGCCCCTGACCAACTCGCTGCTTGATGGCCTCGAATAGGTCCGGGTAGTCAACACGCACGAAGTCGTAGAGCTGGGGCTGACTCTGGGTGAAGTGATACTCCGGGAACTGCTCCATCAGACGCAGGACCGTATGGAAGGTTCGCCCCGCCTTTCGACGAGTCTGGCCCAGGGTCCACAGCCAGGCCACGTCGATGTGAGCGTGACCGGTGGCAACGATGTCCACGTCCAGAGGCTGGCCGGCCTTGGCGACCCCCTGGCGAAGGACGGCATGAGCATTCGGCACGCTCTCATAGAAGCCCTGTGCAAATGGCTCTAGCGTGTCCACAACCTTGAATGCCTCATCCAGGGCATTGAGCAGAACCCCCTTGGCCGGGTCGTTGTCATCCAGGCTGCTGGCCACCCCCAGCGCGACCCTCGCCGTGGCGATGAAGTCCCGTGTCGGCTGGTCGATCTGAACAACCGCACACGGCCCCATGAGTAGTCGGGTGTGCTGCTCACCCTCCTTCCAGGCAGCCCCCAGTCCGGTCCAGCCGTGAAGAGCCAGCCGGTGGACTCCTCCATCGCGGCAGTCCTCGGAGAGCAGGATCTCCTGGTGATGTCGGTCGCAGGCAGCGAACGGCGCGCTATCTATGTAGACCAGCGCCTCGGGATGGCTGAAGTCTCCGGCCTGCCCCAGCGGCAGATGCAGAGCCACCGAAGCATCATGCTCCCAGTCACCAGGGACCCGGAAACGACCGCGCATCACGAAGTCGGTCCTCCATCGACCCCAGTATGTATTCGGCTCAACGACGGTCCACCTGCTGTCGTCCACACCGGAGCCAACCGGCGCATCTTCTTGCGGGCTTTCCAGAAACCTGCAGCGAAAGGCCTCCAGTTGTCTGCGTTCCCGATAGACCAGTGGCTGCATGATCGCCAGGAGTCGAGCGATCTTCCGAGCCGTCCAACGCATATCGTGAATCATTCTCACCTACCTCGACCTTGAGTTACGCGACGGCGGCGCGTGGTACGATTGATTGTGGAACCTTGGCCGTGCGGCAGCGGCACACCTGCACCTCCCTAGGGGAGACCCACAGGCAAGCCACAGCCCCTACGTTGTGTCCTTGTCCTGTCCCGGGGTTCGCCAAACCTCGGCACATCAGAAGTCGCTAGCCTGCGGCGAATAACTCCCTGATAGTCTCAACGCTCCGCGTGGCCAGCTCCGCACAGAAATCCGGCGAAACTCTCCTCGCGACTTCCTTGTGGTCACCACGCCGCGCGCAGGCCCGATACCCTTCCGGTTGCTGCGATCGAATCAGGTTCCCCACCCACTCGCGGCAAGCCGTGAGATAGCGATCCTGCCCGGTTGGCCTGTACATGATCGCAGTTCCGCAGGCGACCTTGCCGACGGTCAGATCGTCGCCGGCAACGTTCACTCTCCAGCGATCGAAGCTGTCGAATCCTCTCACGTCCCGACCCATGTGAGCCGCCTGGCCGTTGCTCTCTGTGCCATGATCTCGTACCAGACGCGAGAGAGTTCAACCGAGCCCAGAGCCTCGACCGCTTCCAGCAAGGCACGGCTCTTCGCCTCCAGCGTTACGCGCTCCCTACCCACCATATCGCCGAAGACGCCCTCGACGAACGCGGGATAGCGAGCGATCGCATCCATCGCAGCGCGCGACATCTTGATCACCCGCTTGGCCTCGTGCACCACGCTCAGGCCGGTATCGACGATCATCTGCTTGTATTCCTCGGGCGTGTGGATCCTGATCGCAGTCATCTTCCGGTCGCGCTTGCCCCCCAGGATGGCGAAGGCTCTTGCCTTCAACCGACCCCAGTTCATAGCCGATTCCTCCAGCGCGGCGGTGGTGAACGCACTGTTCAGCGTGAGTATCCCACGCGGGTTGAGGATACCCGCCATACTCGCGAGCACGCTCCTCTTGTCGTCCTCGCCCTTGATCTCGTGTATCGCATCGTGGATGCTGGCGTAGTCCACGCCCTTACGACCGATCTTGTCCGCCAATAGGCGCGACAAGTCCTGGCCCATCCCCTGCACGAATTGGACAACACAGTTAGGTCCGGGACGGGTGCTCTTGCGCGCGCTCTCCACAGCGAAGCCATCGGGGTCGATGCCGATGATCGTGCCCCTCTTGTCCTGCTCCTGGCACAGCGTGCACACCTCTTGCGCCACGAGACCCGTCCCACTGGCCACGTCCACGTGGGAGAACGGCGAGGGCAGTCGCGTGAGAGCCTTCTCGATCAGCACGCGGTTCACCTCGCGGTAGGCCTTGTCGTTGGCAAAGTCGATGAAGTTGTAGGCTTCCGATTGCGCAGCCCAGTGTTCTGCTTTCGGCACTTGTCTGCTCCCCCTTGTCCCCGATTCCGTGTGATGGCTCCATGTTCGCCGAGTTACCCAAATGGCTGCCTCTCGGAGAGGAACTCACGATCCCTCGCTGGCCAAGACGCCGCCGCTGCCGCCAACTGCCGCTGTGCCACGCTCGCCCGTCTCTATTCCGAGAGCAACCGGTACTCCCTACGCTCACAACAAGAAACACACTGCTGACTCCAGAGTTGCGACCTACGCTTTCGCTTCGGGGAAAGTCCTCGCGGCAGTCATACCGGCCCGTCGATCGCCGGAAGTGCGGTTCAGCCCGGGTAGTGAAGACTGACCTCGATTCGTGGGCCTCCGGTCTGGCGTTGAGTAGATCGACGGACCGTCACTCGAGTATGCCGGTCTACCACGCGAATGCCCGGCGCAACCGGCTCGTTCGGTGGACCATACGACCACACTCCATGTCAGTTGCGGCAGGGAGTGGAGCTGAGGTGCCTGCGTTCGCTGCGTGGAAGGCTCGGCAACTTCATGGTGTGCACGGGACATGACTGACCGCGTGTTCTCGCGCGTACGAGAGTGGGTCTTGGCCATCCCGAGCACACACCCATGGACGAGTGACGCACCATTCGAAGTCAGCAGGATACCGAACGGACGCGCCTTTCAGCCACAATAGGTTCGCATGATGGCCAAAATGGCCACAATTCCCACTCTCTACTTGACATTTCGGCCATTATCGACTATGATGTGGGGAGGGAGCATAGCCCTCACTGGTCATGCAAGCTCTGACCTGATTGCTTATCGGGGTTTCTAGACCAGACTGCGAACCATCGGATGGAGATATGCATACACTTGATAGCACCGACCGGAAGATCATTTGCCTGCTCAACGAAGATGGGCGTATGTCCAGCGCCGAGATTGCACGACGATTGGACGGTATCCCCCCGCGCACTATCAGCCACCGTATCGAGCGACTGATAGCACAAGGCATCATCGCCGTGAGGGCCATCGTCAACCCGGTGTCCCTGGGCTATCATATCCTGGCTGACGTATTCATTGAGGTTGAGCCGGGTTGCGTGCGCGAGGTGGCAGAAACGGTGGCCAGGTTTTCCCAGGTGAGCTACGTGGCCTGCGCCACGGGCGAGCGCGACGTAAGTATCTCATTGCGGATGGGCAGCACCGAGGAGTTGTTCGACTTCGTTACAGAGCAACTGAGCACACTCCCTGGTGTGCGCCGCACGCAAACGTACCTGCTCCCGGCAAAGCTCAAGGATATCGATTCCTGGTTGCCCGACACTGTGATTGCCGACGAACACGAGACGCCATAAGAGACGAGCTGCGAAGGAGAGCGGCAGTCTGCGGGAGAACCCGCAGTTGAATTCGTCGGCGTGACCAAGCGATCTTTCGGAGTTGGCCGACATCCTTTGCGTCCTCAACCGGGCGGACTGTATCGATGAGAGCCTACCTGCTGACTACGAGGAAATGCAGGTGGGTAGCATCTCGATCAACGCCTCCTCTCCGACAACCATGCCGGCCCCTTCGGCCGGATGAGGATGAGCGGCCTGGGCCAGAACCTCGGCGAGGGGCTGCCCGACGTAGATCACACGCTTCCCCCATGCTGAGGTACCATGCTAGCAGGCTACCTGCTCAATCCTCTCATCGAACTGATCCACGCTAGATCAGTCGAAATCCTGAGCAAGGCAGGTTCTTGACTGTCTGAGCAGGGCGCCCTGGCCCACCTCGATGCCGCCGGTTTCCCGGTTGTTCGGGAATCACAGATGACTCCAGTTTCGCCCGAACAGTTGGAGATGCCCCTGAGCAGCCTACCTTGATGCTGCAGTACTAGAACACGTGCGCTCGCAAGCTCCCAATAGGAGGACAGAATGTCAGAAGAACTGTACGCCAAGTTGACTCAGGCGGTGCTGGATGGTGAGCCTGAGGACGCAGAGGAACTGGCCAAGCAGGCTCTAGATCAGGGGCTCGATCCTCTGGCCTGCATCAACGAGGGGCTCACCAAAGGCATTGATCAGGTCGGTGAGCTCTTTGCAAGCGGCGAGTACTATCTGCCCGAACTCATCATGGGAGGCGAGGCGATGAAGGCCGCGCTGACCATCTTGGAACCGGCTCTGGCCGAGAACCAAGAGCGCGAGGTCACGGGGCGGGTGGTACTCGGTACAGTGGAAGGCGACCTGCACGAGATTGGCAAGACGCTGGTAGGAACCATGCTCGCGGCCAATGGCTTCCTGGTCACCGATATCGGTATAGACAAATCCGCGGCCGACTTTGTCACCGCGGTCAAGGAGACGAAGGCGACGCTGGTTGGCGCCTCTGCGCTGTTGACGACGACGATGCCAGAACAGAAGAAGGTCATCGAGGCGCTCGACGAGGCCGGCCTCCGAGGTCAGGTGAAGGTGATGGTCGGCGGAGCCCCGGCAACCCAGACCTGGGCCGACAAGATCGGTGCCGATGGCTACGCTGAAAACGCCATCGCCGCCGTCGCCCTCGCCAGAAGGCTCGTCGGCGTATCGGCGTAGCACGCCACGTAGTCGAAGAGACGATCGAGAGGTTCCGGGCAAGCATTGGCCGGGGATCGCTCGACGGTCTGATCAGGCGTTGCCCATTCTGATGGTACTTGACGCGCTGTAAGGAGATGCAAATGAGAATCCTATCCCTGGGTGGCGCTGGTGCCGTCTGCCGACACGCCACTCGCGATCTGGCCGAATTCTCCGAGTTCGACGAGATCGTCATCGGTGACTACAACCTCGCTGCAGCGGAGCAACTGGCGGCCGAAATCGGCGATCCTCGGATCACAGCTCTGAAAGTCGACGCCAATGATCGCGACGGGCTGGTCCAACTGTTCAAGGGTTTCGACGTGATCCTCAACGGCCTGCCTTGGAAGTACGACCTGGCCGTCACCCGAGCCTGTGTCGAGGCCGGAGTGAATGGTCTGGACGTTTGCACCGAGGAAGAACAGTGGGACTACGATGCTGCAGCGAAGGAGAAGGACCTCATATTCATCCCGGGCGTGGGTGCGACCCCTGGCACCACCAACGCAATGGCCCGGCGCGGCACGGACTACCTGGACGAAGTGGACGAGATCCAGATCAATTTCGCCGCCTTCCGCTGCCCGGCCCCTGCCCCCGGTCTGCTCATCACCTTCATATACGAGTTTAGCCCCCACATCGAAGAAGAACGGCTGTACTACAAGGACGGCGAGTTCCACTCGGTCGGCCCCTTCGAGGGTCTCAAGACGGTGAGCTTCCCGGAGCCCATTGGCCAACAGGAAGTCTGCTACATTCCGCACTCAGAGACCCACACAATGCCCAAGAGCCTGGGGGCCAAGGCCGTCTCGGTGCGCGGCTGCTTTCCGCCTCCCGCCATGCGGCTGGCAAGGGCTATGTTAGAATCGGGCCTGTATGGCCAACAGCCCATCACCATCAAAGGTATCGAGGCCACACCACTCGAGCTGATGCACGAAATCCTCATCCAGTTGCCGGAGAGCAAGCAGTCCCCACTGTGGGGCTACGGTCTGGTGGTGGAAGTCTTCGGCAGGAGGGATGGGCGCGAAGTGAAGGTGAAACTCTGGAATCGCCATCCACCCCAGGAGGAATGGGGTGGGCCGGCGGCCTACTACAAGAACATTGCCATCCCGTTGAGCATCGGGGCACAGATGATCGCGCGCGGCGACGTGAAGCATCGCGGAGTCGTTCCCCCGGAGATGGCCATCGACCCCGAGGTCTTCTTCGCTGAACTGGCCCGCCGCAAGATCGAGATCCACGAGAAGATCGAAGAACACCACGTGTTGGCATAATCGCAACGTTAGGAGATGGGCAGATTGGTTGGGTTGAGCATCGCTCGACCTGGAGGGCCTGTCACTGCATCCAACCTGCTGTTGCGCCAGGTCCCTCAGAGTTCCGAGCCATACCCGTCGAGGTCTCCTGCCAAACAGGTAGTGCATACTCTGCCAGAATGCGGTGCGGAGGCAACTGGCCGCCGGCGCCACCGGTTCTGCCATACCCTGACCGTGCCCCACACCAGACAGGGAACTGCACCCAGACTCGAGAATCGCCGGCAACAACGGAACTTGGGCAGCTAGCCTCATCATCTCAGCACACCGTTCCCGTTTCTTCACTACCACAAGATGCTAGAGGTCCGGAAATGGCATACTGGGAAGGAGGTGATGCACGCCGCATCCAAGGACTGCACGGGGAGTCTGCAGAAACAGCACCTAGTGCGTCGCGAGAATCATCTCGCCAAGTAGCTACTCGAGGAGGAGCAAAATGCCTAGGAACAGGAGTCTCAAACTGTTGACACTGGTGGTCGTTTTTGCTCTGCTGTTCATCAGCCTGACCGGTTGCGCCCGGAAAGCGGAGGACACACCGACGCCGACCCCCACGGTTGAGAAAGTAGCCACGGCAGTTCCGCCGACCCCGGTCCCTACCCCTGAGGAAGTGGCCACGGCAGTTCCGCCGACCGCAGCACCCACGGAGCCCCCGCCGGAGCCGGAAGAAACAAGCATCACCATCGCGGTCTTGCAGGATCCACCGAGCTTCAATGGTACGGTGACCGACACCGGCTATGAACTCATGGTGCAGGAGCTGGTCCTGCTGGGCCTGGCCGACATTGACCCCTGGGGCAATATCTTCCCAGAACTGGCGGCCGAGCTGCCCACTGTCGAGAACGGCGGAGTGGTGATTGACGAAGACGAGTGGACTATGGACGTCACCTGGAAGTTGCGCGACGACGTCTACTGGTCCGACGGCGAGCCGGTCACTGCCGACGACGTAGTCTTCACCTGGAATGCGGTCTCGGATCCCGAGATGGGCATCTGGGCGCCAGGGGCTGACTACACCGGCAGCGCTGAGAGGATTGACGAGTATACCGTTGTCTTCCACTACACCGGTGTCTACCCCGCCTACCTATACCAGTTTGGCGGCGAGAGCGGGCCGCACATCTGGCCCGAGCACTACTGCGATGCCGAGCAGGGCTTCACGGCCTGGGACGCCAACCAGGAGCCGCTGAGCAACGGCCCCTACCTTCTGAAAGAGTGGGTGCACGGCGATCACTTGACCTTCGTCCGGAACCCCGACTACTTCGAGGAGGGCAAACCCTACATTGACAAAATCATCATCAAGGTCGTGCCCGATCCGGCTGTCCTGCACGCGATGATGCTCGAGGGAGATGCCGACGTCGAGATGTGGGTGTCCGAGATGTACCTTGCCGAATACCAGGACGCGCCCAACGTGAATGTTACCTTCAGCCCCTACGGTCGCTGGGTGATGCGGCTGATTCCCAACCTGGCGAAGAGAGGGTCAATCGATCCTGCGGAACCGCACCCGATTCTCGCGGATGTGAAGGTTCGCCAGGCCATTCGCATGGCCATAGATGTGGACACCATCACGGAAGAGATCTTCTATGGCTACCCAGATACGGTGTGGACCGAGATGTTCCGCCCGCCCTATGACGTGTGCGACATCTCCAGGCCCAAGTACGATCCAGAAGGGGCCAAGGCGCTGCTGGTGGAAGCGGGCTGGACCGACGAGGACGGAGACGGCGTACGCGAGTGCCACGGCTGTCCCAACGCCGAAGAGGGCTATCCCATGTCCATGGAGTTCGCCATCTACGCCGAGTATGGTGAGGAGCTGGAGCTGGCCCAGCAGTTGATCGCCGAGAACCTAGAGGCGATTGGCTTCGATCTCAAGCTGGAGAAGATCCAGGGCTCCATCATGTGGGATTCCTACGAGGCGGGCGGCCTGGAGCAGATCGGGGACTTCGACCTCAATATGTGGGATGACGGCTATCCGGGTCTCGACCCATCGGATTCACTCTGGTCCTTCTACTACTCCGAGGCGGCCGAGCCCGACTGGGGCTGGAACGTTGGACGCTGGATGAACGAAGACGCCAGCTACTACATTGATGAGTGTTACTGCCTGGACGAGGAGTACCGGCAGGAGGTGTTCTGCGAGCTTGCCAAGATCCTGGACGAGGAAGTGCCCCAGATCCTGCTGTTCACGGCCATTGATGCCGACGCCTACTCGACGCGTGTCGAGGGGGTGCAGGCCACGATCAACGACATCGTAACCTGGAACGTCGCCGACTGGAAGATCGTGGAGTAGAAGTGTGCTGGGGGGACGGCCTGGCCGTCCCCCCACACATCCACAGCATTGGAGGTGATGTGGGACGTTACGTGGTACGGCGTTCGCTGCAGGCCATCCCGATGCTACTCCTGATCAGCGTTGTGCTATTCGCGCTGGTCAACATCGCCCCCGGCGGGCCACTGGCGGGGTACGGCCGATCTCGACGTATGAAGCCCCAAAAGGCCGAGATGCTGAAGCGTCAGTTTGGCCTGGACAAGCCTTTGCCGGTCCAGTACGTGGTCTGGCTGATCGGCAATGATTGGATGAGGGTTGATGCCGATGGCGATGGGATCGCCGAGAGCTACGGCACACGCAAGGGCATCCTGCGCGGGGACTTCGGCTTCTCCTTCCGCACTCGCAGGCCAGTGCTGGGTGAGATCATGGATCGACTCCCCAACACGGTCTACTTGATGAGCGTCACGTTCGCTGTTGTCTTTATCCTCGCGATACCGATAGGCATGATTTCTGCGGTTAGGCAGTATTCCTTCTTCGACATCGCCGTGACCACCTTCTCCTTTGCCGGGCAGGCCATCCCCGAGTTCTGGCTTGGCTTGATTCTGATTCTGGTCTTCTACACTGGCCTGGAGAGTCCTTTCACCGGCCAGCCGTTTCTTCCCTCCGGGGGCATGTATACCTTGGAGGCTGATTTCTCACTTTGGGATCGGATTCGACACCTGATCTTGCCGGTTGCGGCACAAGCGCTGGGCTGGATAGCCTGGTACTCCCGTTTCTTGCGTTCCAGCATGCTAGATGTGATCCACCAGGACTACATCCGCACGGCACGAGCCAAGGGACTTCGCGAGCGCACGGTGTTGAGTAGACATGCGCTCAAGAACGCTCTGATCCCATTGGTGACGATGTTCGCAGTGGACTTGCCCTACCTTTTCACCGGAGCGGTCTTCATCGAAATGGTGTTCTCGTGGCCCGGAATGGGACGGCTGTACTACCAGGCTGCGCTCCAGCGTGACTACCCCATGTTGATGGCTACCCTGGTCATTACGGCCGGCATCATCATCTCCTCCAGCCTGCTGGCAGACATCGCCTACGCTTTCTTGGATCCAAGGATTCACTACGACTAAGGGACCCACCCATGAGAAACCCTGACAGCACGGAGCATCGCCCCGAAGGCCTGGCGACTGACGTATGGCGACGGTTCCGCAGACACCCCGGCGCCATAGCTGGCTTGCTTGTGCTGAGCCTCTTGATGCTGGCTATCATCCTGGCCGGCTTATCCCCCTATGATCCAGAGACGTCAGACATCCCTAGTCGGTTGCAGCCCCCCTCTTGGGAACACCCGATGGGAACAGATCCGCTGGGGCGGGATCTGCTCACCCGCGTCCTCTACGGTGGTCGGGTTTCCCTGCTCGTGGGTTTCATGGTGGTGGTCATTTCGCTCGTTATCGGCGCCCCCATGGGAGCAGTGGCAGGCTACTTCGGTGGTTGGATCGACAATGTCCTGATGCGGATCACTGATACCGTGATGACCCTTCCCTCATTGCTCGTCCTGATCCTGTTGAGCGCCATTCTGCACGAAGTCGAGGTACCGCTCTTCCAGAGAAACAGCCCCATGACCATCGCTTTGGCAATCGGGTTGCTCTCGTGGATGACGACAGCCCGTCTGGTCCGAGCAAGCTTCCTGGCCATCCGTGAGAGGGACTTCATCACCGCTGCTCACTCTGTAGGAGCGTCGCATTCCAGGATCATGATCCGGCACATCCTACCCAACGTCATAGGTCCCATCACCGTCCAGGCTACCCTGGAGATGGGCTACGCCATCATGGGGGAATCTGGGTTGAGCTTCCTGGGCTTCGGCATCCGACCGCCCACACCGAGTTGGGGCAATCTGTTGAGCAACGCTCACCAGCACTTGGCCAGGCACCCCTGGCTCGCCATCTTCCCCGGCTTGATGATCTTCCTGATCATCATCTCCGTCAGCTACATCGGCGACGGCTTGCGAGACGCCTTCGATCCCTTCAAGGTGCTGAAACAGGTCGGGGAGATCTGAGATGGCCCATCAGTGGATTGGGAAACCGGTGAACTGGGAGAATCAGCAGTAGTATCAACAAGCGCCCGGCCTTGGAACCGGTCGAGGCCGCGTACAGACTTCAGTTCCTGAGCGAAGAGCAACTGAACCAGCTTCGGGAGGCCACGGGTCGCCGGAGATGAGGAGGAGTGGCGCCGGCGCCCTGTCTTCTCGCTGACGTTTGCACCTTCACCCCCTTGGTTCAGGACAACGAGGGCATCGATGGCGCGCCAGTCCTGGCCGAGGACAGCGAGTATCGTGACCCGCTCGGATGGCGCCCAGAAGGGTAGCCGGCACCTGAGACGACTATCAGCCGCCCCCGCTGCCCGAAGCCGGCGCGGAGAAGATCGAGGCTATCGTGGCCGAAGCGAACAAGGCATCGGCCTAGCTGCCAAAGGTTCTCAGGGGATGTGCCATCCCATCCCTGCCCGCGGTGCCAGGGCCAGGCGCTTGCGCTGGTCATGGGTATGGGTGACATGTCTGCTTGGAGGCCTCAACTCACATAGAGTCGGTCTGGTCAGTCGAAACCTATGGTACCGGGAGATGTCACTGCGAGCAAGGACTATCCGATCTTGAACGAAGAGCCGGTTGCCCGCAAGCAGACACCCCGGTAGACGCCATCCGCCAAGAGTTGGTGGGACCGGCCACCATACTGTCGGCCGAGCAGCGGGGACAGAGATGCTCGACGAACTGTATCAGCGTGAACTAGAACCCTTGCTTGCCATTCAGAAGTGGCGAGGAGATCCAGACTGATGTTGACTATCATACGCAAGTCTTCCACGGACGCGCAGAAGCGCTCGCGGGCTAGGATGAGAGCCGAGCATGTATTCCAGGACTCCTGATATCATACCGTTCACGTCGCCCTTTGAGGCTGAACTGCTGACACAGGCGCAGTTGGAGACCCTGCAAGGAGGGACACTGCGACTGCTGCAAGAGGCGGGTGTTCTCTTCCCATCCAAGACAGCGCTGGAGATCTTTGCCGACCACGGCGCGCAGGTGGATTGGGAAACGGAGATCGTCCGTATCCCGCCAGACCTGGTACAGAAGGCAATGTCTACGGCGCCGCGCTCCTTCGTCCTGGGGGGGCGCGAGGAGCGTTTCGATCTGCTCCTGGATGGCAGTTGCTCCTACCTGTGCACCGACGGAACCGGCGTACACGTGATTGATTTGCATACACGGGAGATGCGTCCCTCGCGCAAGGAAGACGTGGCGATGATGGCGCGGGTGTGCGATGCGCTGCCCTTGATCAGCTTCTACTGGCCGATGGTCAGCGCGCAGGACTACGGACCCACGGCGCCGCTACACCAATGTCACGCCGGACTGACGAACACGCTCAAGCACGTGCGCGGGGGGATGACGGTGGCCGCAGAGTTGGCGCCCTACGTCGTGGAAATGGCGACCGTGGTGGCGGGTGGCGAGGAGGAGCGACGGCAGCGACCTCCCATCTGCGCCAACATCTGCACCATCGCGCCGCTGGCACAGGACGCTCACGGCATCGAGACGGCGCTAGTATACGCGGATGCGGGCATCCCGACCAGCTTCATGGCCATGCCGACAATGGGGTCCACAGCGCCGGCCACTCCCCTGGGTGCATTGGCAGTCGGTGACGCCGAGGTCGTGAGCGCGATGGTGCTGGTGCAGCTGGCCCACCCCGGCGCGCCTGTGTTTCACTCGATCCTGGTGACGCTGATGGATCCACGCACAGGTCGCTACCTCAGCAGAGCACCGGTACCCCATTCTATGATGGCCGTTCAACTGGCCCACGCCTGGAATGTACCCAGCCTCGGAGGAGGCAAGGTGAGCGGCGACGCGCCCGCTATTGGCTGGCAGTCGGGCAGCGAGGGTGGGCTGGGGGCGGCCCTTGTGCCATTGTGCGGCGGTGAGATCACCGGCCTCATGGGACTGCTAGCGGGTGCGATGATCCTTCGCCCTGAACAGGTGATTCTCGATCACGAGGTTTGCCAGGCCGCCTACGACCAGTTCCACGGATTCGAGTTCGACGAGGCCGATATGGCGTTGAACGTGATCAAGGATGTGGGGCCGCGCGGTCACTTCCTTGCGCAGAAGCATACCCGCAGGCGCATCCGCGACTTCCGACTCTCTCCGTTGCTGCGGCAGAAAGGGCCCAACGAGAGCCTGCGCGATCCGCGCGAGGTAGCACTGGAACAGTTCAAGCGTCTCGATGAGACGCATCATCCAGAGCCCTTGCCCAAGCAGGTTCTGGCCGAACTGGATCGCATCTTGGCCGCGGCCGAGCGTGAGGCACAAGGAACAGGCTAGAAGTTGCCCATGGTATGGTTTGGAGGACACGATGATTGACATACAGCCAATTCGACCCAAGTTCTGCCTGGAGGTGCTGAGTGCCGATGAACTTGAGGCCGTCCAGTCGGCCACGCTGCACATTCTGGAGCGCGTTGGCGTGTGTTTCCCTTCCGAGCGAGCCTTGCACATCTTCGCTGAGCACGGGGCTCAGGTTGACGTGGACAGCCAGATCGTGCGGTTCCCGCCGGACTTAGTCACAGAGGCAATGAGCCATGCGCCCCGCTCCTACGTGTTGTCCGGGCGGGCTGAGGGCACCGATTTGCTCCTCGATGGCACTAACAGCTATTTCGGGACCGATGGGTGCGGGACGTTGACCATTGATTTCGAGACGGGGGAGCAACGCTACTCGTGCAAGGATGATGTTGCAAAGATGGCGCGGGTGTCGGACTATCTCTCCTCGATTGCCTTCTACTGGCCAATGGTCAGCGCTCACGACTATGGTCGCCTGGCCCCTCTGCACGAGCTCGATGCCAGTTTCGAGAACACGGTCAAGCACGTGCAGACCGAGACGGTGATGGGGGAACAGCCGACTCACTACGCGGCACGGATGGCGGAGGTGATTGCCGGGGATAGGGAGAGGATGCGGGAGCGACCGCCTCTGTCATTGCTTATCTGTACAATCGCGCCGCTGGCCCAGGACAAGCATGGGATTGAAGGGGCGATGGTCTGTGCCGAGGCAGGCATCCCGGTGGGTTTCATGGCTATGCCGACGATCGGTTCCACTGCCCCGGCGACGGCCGGTGGGGCTTTGGTCGTGGCAAACGCTGAGCTGGTCAGCGCGATGGCCTTGATGCAGTTGGTCGCTCCGGGCGCGCCGGTCTATTACTCGCTTTGTGCTTCGGTGTTGGACCCGCGCACGGCCGAATACATTGTTGGCATACCGGAGAAGTACCTGTGTAACACGGCCGGGGTTCAGTTGGCTCACGATTGGGGTGTCCCCACACTGGCCGGTTCGTTTGCCATGGACAGCCCCGAGCCGAACACGTGGCAGTTGGGGCGGGACAGCGTCTACACGGCGTTGATGGTCGCCCAGGCTGGCGCCGACATGGCTGAAGGGCTGGGTATGGTCAAGTCTTCGACCCTGCTGGTGCCAGAGCAGATCATCTTCGATGACGAGATCTACCACACGCATCGCATCTTGGCCCAGGGAGTGGACGTCAGCGCCGACAGCTTGGCTCTGGACGTAATCACAGATGTTGGCCCACGCGGCCATTTCCTGGCCCAGAAGCACACGCGCCGGCGAGTGCGAGAGATCTGGATCCCAGAGCTGACACATCCACGGCCGTCCACGGATGGTGAGCCGTTGCCCGATGTTCGGAAGCGGGCGCGGGCAAAGCTGAACAAGATTCTGGCCGAGCACGAGCCCGAGCCGCTGGAAGAAGCGCAGCAAGTCGAGTTGCGGGCCATTCTGGAGGCAGCCGAGCGGGAATTGGGTACGTAGAGACCCAAAAGGTCTCGGGGGCTGTACTTATTGCATAGAGAGGCGGATGTGTATTCAGAGACACCTGACATTGTACCTTTCCCCTTACCCTTCAAGAGCGAACTGCTGACGCAGGCCGAGCTCGAAACGCTGAAGGGCGGCACGCTGCGCCTGCTGGATGAGGTGGGTGTGCATTATCCATCCCGCCAGGCGCTGGAGATCATGGCCGACCACGGCGCCAAGGTAGATATGGAGACAGAGATTGTGCGCATTCCGCCGGACCTGGTGCAAAAGGCCATGTCCACGGCACCGCGATCCTTCGTCCTGGGCGGGCGCGAGGAGCGCTTTGACTTGCTGCTGGACGGGAACAGCTCCTACCTGGCGACCGACGGAACCGGCGTGCACGTCATTGACCTCGAGACTCGCGAGATGCGGGCCTCGCGCAAGGAGGACGTGGCCATGATGGCCCGGGTGTGCGATGCGCTGCCCTTGATCGGCTTCTACTGGCCTATGGTCAGCGCGCAGGACTATGGAGTGACCGCGCCACTGCATCAGTGTCACGCCGGGCTGACGAACACGCTCAAACACGTGCGCGGCGGGATGACAGTGCCCCCGCAGTTGGCCCCCTACGTCGTCGAGATGGCGACGGCGGTGGCGGGCAGCGCTGAGGCACTGCGAGAACGCCCCCCCATCTGTGCCAACTTCTGCACCATCTCCCCACTGGCCCAGGACGGCCACAGTCTCGACAATGCGCTGACCTATGCCGAGGCGGGCATCCCCATGAGCTTCATGGCCATGCCGACGATGGGGTCCACCGCTCCAGCCACGCCTCTTGGCGCGCTGGTGATGGGCGACGCCGAAGTGGTGAGCGGGATGGTGCTGGTGCAACTGGCCTATCCCGGTGCGCCCGTGTTGCACTCGAACATCATCTCGTTGATGCATCCCCGCACCGGCGGTTATGTCGCCCACTTCCCGATACCCTTGAGGTGGATGGTGGTCCAAATGGCCCATGCCTGGGGGGTTCCCAGCCTGGGCGGCGGCAGTCTGAGCGTCGACGCGACCGAGATTGGCTGGAGCGCGGGCCTGGACACTGCCTCGGGCGCGATGACGATCCCGTTCTATGGGGGCGAGATCTGCGGCTACCTGGGGCTGATGGGCAGTTCGATGATCCTCCACCCCGGGCACATGATCCTGCAACACGAGGCTTGCCAGCACGCCTACGACCTGCTGCACGGGTTCAAGTTCGACGAAGCGGACATGGCGCTGGACGTGATCGCCAACGTGGGTCCGCGCAGTCATTTCCTGAGACAGAAGCACACCCGCAAGCACATCCGCGACTTTCATCTGCCTTTGCTGCAGGGTGAGGACGCCGGTGGCAATCCTCGCGACGCGCTGGAGGTAGCCCTGGAAGAGTTCAAGCGGCTCAATGAGACGCACTGTCCAGAGCCCTTGCCTGACGAGGTACTGGTGGAGCTTGACCGCATCCTGGCAGCGGCAGAGCGCGAGGCGGAGTAGACATGTCTTCGCCGGACAGGCCAGTTCTACAGGAATGGAGATTGGGGATGCCTAGCGCGAACTGTGACCCATATCAAGACGGCATATTGGAGACTCGATCCCCAAGCTTCACCATCGAGCAAGTCAAAGACATCGCCGACAAGCTATACGGGCTTACTGGCAACCTGTTACCGCTCGCCAGTGAGCGAGACCAGAATTTCCTTATCAGCACTGACACAGGGGATCAATTTGTGATCAAGATTGCCAACAGCGCTGAGGATCCAGCGATCATTGATATGCAACTCAAGGCATTGGAACACATCGCTATGGTAGACCCTACATTGCCTGTACCTGAAGTACTGGTTTCTCGCAACGGACTAGCTATCGAGCAGATTCAGGCTGAGAACGGCGCAAATCATAGTGTACGCATACTGACCTACTTGTCTGGCGCTCCTCCGAAGGATCACCCCACCGACCATGCGCTGCTCCGTCCGATGGGAGCATGCCTGGCAAGACTCGGTCTGGCTTTGCGAGGGTTCTTTCATCCTGTAGCGAACTATGAACTGCTATGGGACTTGAAGCATACTTCGAAGCTCAGGCAGTATCTGCCCTATGTTACCGATGCAAATCATCACGAACTGGTCAGCTACTTTCTGGATCGCTTCGATCGGAACGTACTCCCCCTGATCCCAAAGCTACGGGCGCAGGTTGTACACAATGACTTCGTGCCGGACAACATACTTGTTGCGGAGAACGATCCCGGGTGCATTGTCGGTATCGTTGATTTCGGGGACATGACTCATACGCTCCTGATTGGTGATTTGGCCGCCAGCATCGCATCCATGCTTCTTGAGCATACTGACCCTGTAGGAGTGGCCGCGGAAATCCTCGCCGGTTACCACGAATTGGTTCCGATTGAAGAGGCGGAGCTGCGGATACTATACGACCTGATAGCAGCGAGATTGGCAATGCTGAACGTAATCGCATCCTGGCGAGCAACAATCCACCCATACAATCGAGATTACATTACAGGGGGAGTCAATGAGACATGGTCCCTACTCGAGGCATGGCGTGCACAGAATCCGAAAGATGTCACCAGGACATTCTTCCGGGTCTGCGGTCTATGGGAAGTGGATGAAGTGAATTCGATGCAGGAAGAGGCAAATGAGACGCTTCAATCTCATCTGTCACGTAGGGCTCGTCTGCTGGGCCCTTGCGCTTACCTGTTCTACGATCGCCCATTACACATTGTGCGCGGCGAAGGTGTCTGGCTCTATGATGAAGATGGCGTGCGATACCTGGATGCATACAACAATGTCGCCCATGTTGGCCACTGTCACCCACATGTGGTGAACGCAATTGCCAAGCAGGCGCGGCGACTGAATACCAGCACGCGCTACTTGCACGGGCACATTCTTGAGCTGGCAGAGCAGATCACCAAACGGATGCCGGAATCGCTGAGTGTCTGCATGTTTGTGTGTACCGGCTCAGAAGCCAACGATCTTGCCTGGCAGATGTCGAAACTGGTATCGGGCAACAGTGGCGCTCTGATAACCAAATTCTCGTATCATGGTGGCACTGCTGCCACCGCACAGTTTAGCACCGAGACAATTCCTGAAGAGAAACTGCCATCACACGTGCAGACTCTATTCGCGCCCACCTCGGACTCCACCTTCCGCAAGCCAGATTCCGGCCTGAGCAGCGCGATCATGGCACTAGACGAGCATGGGCATCAGCCGGCAATGCTGATCCTAGACACAACTTTTGCCAGTGACGGAATCTACACCTCGCCAAAGGGTTATCTCACTACACTCTTCGCAGAGACACATACTGCTGGAGGGCTTTGTGTCGCTGATGAAGTCCAGGGCGGTTTTGGACGCCTCGGCCAGCATTTCTGGGGCTTTCAGTTCGATGATGCGATACCCGACATAGTAACCTTGGGAAAGCCGATGGGCAACGGACATCCACTTGCTGCAGTTGTAACCCGCCCAGATATCGCCGAAACCTTCGCTGACGAAATTGGCTACTTCAATACATTCGGCGGTAACCCCGTTTCCTGCGCCGCCGGATTGGCTGTACTTGAAGTGATCGAGAAGGAAGCATTGCAGCATAATGCGCTTGAAGTCGGCCAATATCTGAGAGAACGTTTGGTAATACTACAGAGGGACTATCCTGTGATTGGTGAACTACACGGCTCAGGACTGTTCCTGGGCATAGATATCATCAAGCCCGATGGCGCGCCTAACCCGGAAAAGGCTGGCCACATCATGAATCATATGCGCGAGAATGGCGTTCTTATTGGAACCACCGGGCAGAACTACGCAACCTTGAAAGTCCGTCCGCCGATTGTGTTCCAGAAGGAACATGCGGAGATATTGCTGGTAGCCATGACAAAGGCGCTGGAGGATGTCTCGAACCCGAAGTCTGCATGAGCGGCGTCAGTTAGTGAGGGCAACGATTGAGGTAAGCACAGCCGGGCTATTCGCCAGTAACGAGCCCAACACAGTTCCGACGGTTGGTCCGAAGTCAAGAGCGACTTTGATTCTGGCGAGTCGCAATCATGATCCAAAAGGAGGCAATCATCAAAACATTAGTTCTGGGAGGCGCAGGCGCTGTCTGTAGCGAGACCACCCGCGACCTGGCACAGTACAGCAAGTTCGACGAAATCGTGGTTGCAGACTACAACCTTGATGCTGCCAACCGACTCATCAAGGAAATAGGTGACCCACGGTTGAAAGCTGTCCGATTCGATGCAAACGACTACGACTCAATGCTGAAGCTGTTCCCGGGTCATGATGTAGTGATCAGTGGTTTGCCCTGTGTGTATGACCCGGTCGTCACCAAGGCCTGTGTTGAGGCGGGTGTGAATGGACTGGATGTGGCCACAGAAGAAGACCAGTGGAGCTATGATGCTGTAGCGAAAGAAGAAGACGTGATCTACATCCCTGGCGTAGGTGCGACCCCCGGTACCACCAATGCCATGGCCAAACATGCTGTAAACCAGATGGATGAAGTTGAAGAGATCCAGATCAATTTCGCCGCCTTCCGCTGTCCTGCACCTGCTCCTGGCCTATTGGTAACCTTCCTGTGGGAATTCAATCCCAAGACTGAAACCAGGTTCTATGTCAAAAACGGCGAGAAGCACATGGTTGGACCTTTTGAGGGAATAAAAACGGTGGACTATAAAGGAGAAATCGGGGTTCAGGAAG
>Ga0180432_10003578_pt1 | contig 21980 bp, 40 predicted proteins | sample SS_ome_10_FD_132414 | JGI IMG/M metagenome (GOLD analysis project Ga0180432, IMG submission 132414) | Hypersaline lake sediment archaeal communities from the Salton Sea, California, USA - SS_1_MS_2 metaG | ecosystem: Environmental > Aquatic > Non-marine Saline and Alkaline > Hypersaline >...
CACATAATAAGGGAAGTGTGCATATTCATACTCCGGGCGCGGCACGGCCAGGCGCGGCCAGGCGTGGCTAGGCGTGGCAGGGCAAGGCAAGGTTTTTCATATTCAACATATTCCCGCTCACTTGTGTGTGAGAACAGTGGCATGGCGGGGCGCGGCGCGGCCGGGCAAGGCGAGGCAAGGCAAGGCAAGGTTTTTAATATAATGAGGTGGTCGATATGACAGATACAGTTTCAAGAAAAGAATTTGAAAAAGTTAGAAGAGAACTTAACATACTCGGTTGGTGTTGTGTAGTCATCACCTTTGCTGTAATAGTTTATATAGCTTTTAATTAGTGGTGGAATTTCAATAGAACATATTCCACAGCACAGCAAAACAGACAGCACAAAATAACAACCCCCAATGAAAGATAGCCGTAATGTTGTATATTCTCTGCCCTTTCTCAGTAAAGCAGGGCCATAATGATTTCCATACACTCGGCTCCCTGATACAGAACTTCCACATATCTTTATTTCTTAAAGTCGAGAAGTCTGTAAGATCGTACCATATATTAGATAGGATTCCCTGCCTTTTCAGGTGGCCATACTCATGCTTTAGCACTTCTATCTTTAGTTGGGGGTAATCCAGTAGCTTTTTATTGAGCTGGATATACTTTTCTCCATCCTTTTCTACTGTGTAGGCTATTGAATGGTTGATGTATTCTATAGGTATTGAGACAGATATATCTATGTTTTTCTTGATTTTTTGCTCTTTTTTAGAGATTTTAGCTGAGTTCATTACCATTTAATTATATAAGTATATGATTTATGTATGTTTTGGTAATCCAAAGACGAGTAGCTACTCATTTTTGTTATGAAACTTATATGTGATTAGCTATTGTTTTCTTGTACTATTCGGTCTGCCTCACTCTTTAAGATAAACCACTTCTTGCCAACTTTCTTTGCGTTGATTTTTTTGTCTTTTATCCAACTGTAAATAGTTCTCAGATCATAGCCAGTTGCCTTACAAAACTGCGCAGTAGTGTAATATCCTTCTAGCATATTCTTTAGGTCTTTTATAAATGCAAACTTATATTTTCTTTCCTTTATTCTATACTCTTGTTCTATTTGTTCATCTGGAAACTTCTTAGGAAACCATCCCACATCGTTGGCTTTTGTTACATTTATATTTTTCATCTTTGCTCCTTTAAGGGAAATTAGTTTTGCCCTTTTTGTAGAATAGGCCTTGAACCTTCCTCTGCTTGGTACATAGACAAGAAGGTCAACCCTGTGCGTTCTGATATAGGTATCTAAAGAAAAGAAAGAAGGCAGACAAAGGATGATAGCTATATTTTTCAATCCAGAAACCATAAACGCTTTTGTAAGGGTTCGGTTTATCGTCGTCATAGCTTCTCTGCTATAGAGATTAGTGCCTGCCTCATCGAATATAATCACATCACCTTTTTTTGTAGATTGTAGCTGAGAAGTAAACTCCGTCATATCCATACAAATATTTTCAGTTTTTAATTTTCCTTTTGTTAAGAAGTGCGCTATCTGTATGGCAAGAGTGCTTTTTCCTCTTCTCTCTTTTCCAACAACAACTATAAAGCAGTCATAATCATAATAGTTGATCCTTTTCTGTATCTTTTCTAAGTAAGGAGTAAACTTATGTTTTGCATCTTTGAACAAGGGTTCAATCTTCTTCTGTGTCAAAGTCTCCCTCTTCTCCCCTTCTAATCAGATCATGGAAACCAGACTTGCTCATCATCTTTAAGATAAGTTTCTTGGCTTCTTTCAAGTCTTTTATATCTGTTCCTTTTTCTATGTCCTGGTAACTATCCATAAGCCCATCCAGCTTTTCAAGTTCTTCTTTAGAAAGCTGATCTTTATAATCCTCTCTTAATATATCATAGAGGTTGTTGATATTAGCCCAGCAGTATTTATACTGTGTGAGTTCATTTATCCTATCGAGGGGATATTGATTATACCTGAGATTATTTATTACAGCTGTAAACTGAGAAACCATCTCAAGCTCTTTATTCACGATACGCTGAGCAAAGTCCAGCTTATCCTGCCATAAAAATTTATTCCCTGCCAGTTTTACCATCTCTTAAATTCTTTACAAATTCCAGCGTGCATAAGTCTTTAGGATTTATATCATAATACTTCACAATCTCGGAAGGGATAGTTACAACAAGAGAACCCCCGACTATCCTTGCAGGCTTTGAAAATTCCATATTTAAACCATAAGAATTTATATATCTAATATATATAAATCTTTCTATTTATTATATATTGTCGACGACAATAGCAAATATTATATATTCATTTTGACACAATTCTTATCGGTAAGGTGATAATCAAGATGAAAAGATACCCTCAAGGAGGCCTGTCAGGTGCCTTTATCGGTATAATGATCGCAACTATAATTGGTGTCGGTGTAACTATCCCTATCGTGCAGGACGTTATAGATGATTCCAATATCACAGGACTTACCGCTGTTGTTCTAGGCAATCTGCCTATACTGCTCGGCGTCGTTCTGTTGGTTGCTGTAGCTAATTTGGTACAGTAAAATGCGGATCAATAAATATAGGGGGCTAATTTTGCCCCTTCTATTTTTCTTTTTTATTAGTTTTGCTAGTTCTTTGGAAGAGTGTCCGGGGGAGACAGTAACTGCAGATGATGTGCCTTGTCTGGTATTGCTGCCCTACGATGGAAACTGCGCTGAAGAAAATGTCTCAGTATTCAACAGCTCAGATTTACTTTATAAGATACCTCTAACCAATTATACTGGCTCTCAATGCTATTTTTCTTTTAATCAATCGCAGACAAACCAAACTTATGCTTTTTTATACTCAACAAAAGATACGGGCAATATTCTCGTCGAGGTGAACGATATGATAGATATATTTCATGTGATGGTGTATGCGGCTTTGGGACTTTTAGGCTTGGCCTTTATGGTATTTATGCACATCTTCCAGGAAGATGATACCTCAATAGTCTATGGTTTTCTTAGCGGTGCAGTATGGATAGTGGTGGCTGCAATAAACATAAGTGGGTTCCACCTTATAAGGGGAGTTACCTTTATAGTAGATGTAAATTACTATATAACAGCTATCGCCGTTATCCTTACAATATACACAGGGGCTGCTTCTTATTTCTTCTATAAGAACAACTACAAGCCAAAAGAAAATCCTTATGGTATGAGACAATGAGTGAGGAAGAACTCACGCCAGAAGAAGCACAGCAAGCACTAAGAGAAAGCGACGAACAGGATTATCGGGCTAGGCGGCAGTTTGAGATAGGCAACAGGCCAACTCCATTATCCAATAATCTTCTGGCTATGGTCGGGGACCTATTACAGCCTCAGACATCCGGCTTTAATCATATAAATATGGATATGACCTTTACTTATCTGGATAGGTTTGATATAGAGGAAGCGAGAAATTCTAGTTTTATAATTACCTATTGCGATTTACACGGACTAAAGAAGTCTGCATATAATGAAAGGAGCTCACTTGCCACGTTATTGAACTTGAAGCGAAGCCAGGGTGGCAGGAGCATGGATCTATTCAATAAGACAGTAACTCAGACAAAGCAGGAAATGGAAGATAAAACAGACAAAAAAACCGGCTTTGGTGGATTCTTTGGCAGAAAGAAAAAAGGTGATGAATCATGAAGATAAAAAGATATACCGACGAGCAGATAAGAAAAAAGTATAAATATTGGATAAGTGTAATGTTAATATGTATCTTCTTTTTAGTCTTGTCTGGGGCGGCGATTCTAATATCAGAACCGGTTGTATCATTTATGCTCTTGCTTGCTGCACTCCCCATATTTATGCTATTATTATTTTCCAACCTGGAAGCAAATTATAATATGCTATTATTAGAGATAAGAAAAAAGGAGAAGTGATAAGATGGACGCTGTAACACAATTATATATAACTATGGCCGGCTTTACATTCTTTGCCCTTATGGTCGGGCTTTATGTGATGGCCGGCAAGGATATTATCTTTGCCTTCAAGAGGAGATTTCAATATAAGGGCGCAGATATATTTATGACAAATTTTAATAGGCAATGGGACAGATATTATAAAGTTCCTGATAAAGAGAGCGGAAATTTTAAGATTGATGGGCAAACATATATAACTAACCCAGAGAAGGTTGGCTCTCTCGGCGACAAGATGAAAGAGAAGGTCGAGAAAAGCGAGAAGAAAAGAAAAGAAAAACTGAGAAAAAACATACATACTTTAGCAGCAAAAAAAGATAATGCCCAAGCCAAGCTGGAAGTATTAAAGACAGCGAATAACCCAAATATAGCTGCCATCAGCAAGATAAAAGAATTTATCGCAGATATAGACGATAAGATAAACTTCCTGAAAAGCAATCTTGAAACAAAAGAACAGGTATTCTGGATGTCAAGAAGGCCAGTATATTTTTATATAAAGAATGATCCTGTGCCTAAGAATATGTTTGACTTTCTATCTGAATTTGATGCTATCCAATTAGATAATACTATATCAAGGGCCCAAAGCAGAGACAGGCAGGCCATGCAGGATATGGAAGGGAAGCTAAACCGACTAAAGTTGTTCTTGCTTATAGCCATAGGCATAGCTTTGATAGCCGCATGGTTCGCCTTAAAGGGAAGTATGGGAATAGACGACATAGCCAAAAATTTGGGTGTAACCCTATCGATATAAAATGTTTGTCAAAGGCGAGCTTAAATTTTATGACGATATGATGCAGCCAATACATAAAGTTAGATTCGACTTAAAGAGCGAGAGGGATTTTAAGAAATTATTGAACATGGTAAAACTAAAAGATTAAGATGGCAGAACTACAAGAAGCAATTTTTAACATTTTGAAAAGGTTGGCTTATTCTGTTTTTTTATTAGGTTTTTTTGTGATAGGCTTCCAGGTTGGCTTGATGTATCAACAGCACTATTTCGAGACAGGAGATACATTCAACGAATGGATGGATATGGAAAAAGAATGTCTTGATAAAGAGGTACAGGAAAAGGTAGCAAATAGGCCAGATGTCTATACTTGCAACGAAAGAATAGAAGATTATGAAAAGTTAGCCGTTTATACTAGGATGGAAGTTTTATTAGTATTTCTTATGGTTCTTTTTGATTATCTTAAAAAGCCAGAAGATCATTGGGCTACAGATATTGTGAGGTGGTTTAAATCTATAGATTTAAGATAGAGATGTGGCAGGATTTAAGCATAGCAGATAAAGAATTTCCATTGCATATACGAATACCCTATAAGGCAGCAAGTTCTGGAATATTTAATGTATTAAAAACAGCTATGAAAACAACCCTAAAAATATACGAACCACATAAAGATGGGAAGAAATATGTCGTACAACAGGATTGCGAAACGAGAGCAGAAGCAGAAGAACAGAAGAATAAGATCACTGCCTTTTTCTATGGGGAAGATGATAAGTTTAGGACCAAACAGGAAGTAGAGGTGTACCTAAGCAAACGACCAGTCAGACAAGCACTAGCGAAGATGAAGAAAAAGGTAGTATCAAAATTCACAGATGGAAATAAACTATTGGATTTTTTAACGAAGTTTGCTATAGGAGTATCCTGGGATATTGAGGAAATCCAAGAAGAAAAAGGTTAAATTTATAAATATGTAGGTCTAAGAACCTTCTAGGTCGAATTATGAATGCCTGATAATGATAATTCTAAAACAAGAGATGGCTCAGATAAGATAAGGGAAGCCCTTGAAAAGGGTTTTAAGTCTGGCGGAGATATAGGAGATATAGGTGGAGGAACTGGTACGCCTGTAAGTTCTGGTGGAGGAGGAAGAGGAGGCAGAGGTTCCGGCACCCGTTCTGAAGTAAGGCGTACAGGAAGTGAAGCTAGAGCAGCAGAGCAAGCGGCGGAGGCAGGCCTAGAAGATACAGCAGCTCAGCAGATAGTAGAACAACAAGCACAAGAAGCAAAGAAAAGAGCAGAACAGCAAAGAGAGATAGCTATAAGAAGAAAGCAAAGAGAGATAGCCCAGCAGAAGATAGGGGTTGTTGAAAGGATACAAAGAAACAGGCAAGGAGAGGTTTCTCTTGTAGGCCCAGGGGGAAAATATACATTTCCATCGGAAAGCAGGCTAACTTTTTCTCCGGAACAGGATGAAAGATTAAGGGGCGGTTCAAGTCGTATCGGTGTAAGGGAAAGGCTAAATGAAGCTGCGTTAAAGAGGCAGGAAAGAAAGCAGGCTGAGTTTGCAGAAGAATACATAAAGGGGGTAGAGCAAAGGTTTATAGGGACCAGAACAAAACAGTTGGAGAAACAGGCCGAAGAAAGAAGGCGCAAAGAGATGGAGCAAAGATTAAAGACTGCCCCGTTATATGCAGGGGAGCAGTTACTGCAAAAACCAATAAGACAGACAGTATCAAATATAGAACAACCAGATCTTAGTTTTCTGGTTGGAGACAAAGAAAAACCCGAACTATCTGTAGAAGTGCAGAGAGGGATAAGACAGCAGCTGCAAGAAAAAAACATACAGCAGACTATAGCCGACGAGATAAAGGGGAGCAAGGAATTTATCAAACCGGATTTTTCTAAGCGTGCTTTGGGAAGATTTGTTCAAAGGCCTAAAGAATTTGTAAGTACCTTTCTAGCCGGAGGGAAAGAAGTATTAACCTTTGGCTTCGAATTAGGGGCAGCAGAAAGAAAGGAGCAGGAATTAGGGTTTTCTATAGAAGAGCGAAGGAAATTTAGAAAAGAACAGATTGTTACTAAAATAACAAAACCAGAGGTATTAACCTTTGCAGGGGTTTCGGCTTTAGCTATCTCGGGCCCGGTTATCCAATTTGCCGCAGGCTCAATTTATGGTGTTGTCAAAACAGAAGAACTATTAAATAAACCATCACTAGAACTTGCAGGTGAATTGACTTTTATAGCCAGTATAGGAGTAGGCATAAAAACAATTAAGGCTGTTTCTAGTGGGGCTAGAAGTAGATTTTATGATTTCCGCCTAAGCCGTGCAGGAATAAGGAGAGGAACATTTAATTATAGACAGCCAGCATTAGAACCACAAGGACAAGAAATAATTATGGGGAAGGGGGGTAAAATAACAAAAAGATTCTTTGATTTTAAACTATCAAAAACTGGGGTTATAAGGGACTTAGCAGCAATGCCACAAACTGGCAGACCGATAGTTACAACACAGGCAAGATTAAGGCCATTAGCAATAGCCGGGTTATTAGAATTTAGTGGTCAAGCACCAAAAGAGTTTATACTTCGGCAGATGGAGATTCCTGGAAGATCATTTAAGCTGACTGAAGGAGAATACGCAGGCATAGATTATCCCCTGACTTTACCTAAAAAAGTAACAGTATTGGACTTTCCAAAACCCAAGCCAACCCAAACAAAGCTAACTCAATTTATACTAGAAACTGAACCAAAACAGAAGTTCTTTGAGATAACGCAGCCGGGAGAGCTACAAGGAATAAGATACCCTGCAGGAACAGAGATTAAGTTTATTAGATTAAAACCGCAGGGAGATTTGGGAACTAAGAGATTGACATTTGAAAGAACTGCTAAAACACCACAGCAACTGACCATAAGATCATTTACAGGAGAGCAGCTGCCAAGCGAGTTTTTATCTGTGCCCAAGCCAAAGACAGGCAGCATGAAGCCATTTAGCAGGCCCAAGCCAGAAGTCAAACCTAAAGAACAGTTTGTAGATGTCAAAACAGGAGATGGTTTGATAACAAAGCAGAAGATAAAAGCCCCGAAGATTGAAACCTTTGCGGGAGACGTACAGTTTAAAGAACCATCTGTGAGATTCCCTGAGACTAAAGCTCCAAGTATTTCTATAGTTAAGACATTCACCGCACCTTTCTCTTTGTTAGGTGCAAGGGCAGGAGCAAAAGTAGATGTCTTTACCGGCAGAAAAAGAGATATAGACAGGCTTAGCGTGCCGATGATTGATACAGGGAGAAAATCAGATTTAGGATTAGACATCGGCTTAAAGAAAAACATCAGGAATAGATTTAGACAGGAAGAAATATCTATACCAAAGATAGACACAGATATAGGCATAACTCCTGACACAGATATAACCCTAAAGCAGGATACTGGAACAGACATAACTTTTCCCAGGATTCCAGAGCTTGATGAACCCCCCATTCCAGATATTGACAAACCACGAAAACCGCCAGAACCAGAAGAACCTACCGACAAAACACCAGCGAGGTTTAAATTTGACTTTGATTTAGGCTTGCCCAAGAAAGGGAGTATGCCTGCGTATCATGCTTTTGCCAGGTTCAAAGGAAGAAAAACAAGGCTGACCGAAAGGCCACTACCGAAGAACAAAGCATTTAACCGGATGAGCGAGTTTGTCGATAGCACAAGCTCAACTAGAGGCAGCATAAAGAAAAGCCAGAAAAAGACACAGGCCAGGGATACATTTTACAGGAGGGCAGAGTTTAAGTTCAGGAAAAAAGGAAATAGTTATATAGAGAAAGAGCAATATAGGAAAGATAGTGTGCAGGAAAGGGGGTTAAGCCCGGTAGGGTTCATAAAGAAAAACCAAGCCAGATGGTTTTAAGGAGGAGATAAAAATGGATAGACAAACATACGAACAGATAGACAGGATGGAGATGAAGATAGACATAATGATCAAGCAGCTATGTCCTGATGTTTTAGACAAGGATAATAAGATAAAAGAAAAATGATATGCCCAAGATGCGGAACAGATAATTATGATGGAGAAGTCTGTACGAATTGCGGGTATAGGGGAGATGTAGAATGAAAAAAAGCATATTACTCTTATTGGCACTGGTCTGTATCGGGATGGTGTATGGACTGTCCTATGACTTTGGCAACGGAGGGAGGTTTGATTATACTGATGTGAGTGATTTGGATATTCATGAGCAGGACAGTTTAATACTCGAGGTGAAATCAAAATGAAAAAGAAAATGGCGCAAGCAACAGTATGGGTTACCATAATGATTGTTGCAGTTATTGGCTTAGTTGCTTTGCAGGTAATGTACACCAGCATAACAGACCAGACAGATACAACAGCGATAACAGACGACCAGTTTACAGGGAGCAATACAACCTGTGTAGATGTAACGGACAACTGTATATTGACTTTGACGACTGTGGAAAACGCAACCGGTGGGGAAACATTAGGCACAGGCAACTATAGTCTTTGTGGTGCCGGCTACGATGGAAAGTATAAAGATGGAATACTCCTGGATGATGCAGAGTACCACGGAGCAACATTGAACGCTACATATACAGAGGTAAACTGCGGCCATCTGACTGGATTAACTGCATTAGTTGTGAATAATGTGCCGATACTCATAGCCATAGCATTGCTTGTGTTTGCAGCTGGATTTGCAGTGATGAAGAGATAGTTCAACTACAGCAAGGGCTATGCAAAAGCCCTATTTTATTTTAACAGGTGATAACTATGCCAAAATTTCAAGCATATAATAAACGGATTGGTGCGTGGGTGAAGTACGATTTTAAGAACGGAAAGAAAGCAAATATCTTAGATGTCAAAGAAAAAGAACCCAGAAAAGCATTTAAGGGGATACCCAAAAGGGGACAACGGAGGAAATAAGATGGCTTTTAAAGACTTATTCAAAAAGGGATTAGACAAAGCTAAAGGGGCTTATGAGACAACTAAGTCAGATATAGCGGAAAGGATAGATCTTGCTAAAGAAGAAAGACGAGCAGATAGAGAAAGCGAGAGGATGGCAAAAAGTGAAGCAAGGCAGATAAGAAGATCAGCAAGGGCAGACAGGATAAAGAATATAGCCAGATTCAAAGAGAAGCAGAAAGAGAAGCTGATGAAAAAAAGGATAGAATCGGGTCCCCGCTTTTTACAGCAAAGAAAAGTTATGTCTCAAAGACCAGTTCAGAGATCAACAAGGAAAACAGGAAAAAAACCAAAGGGTTTCTTAAAAGGTAGAAAAGTATCGGCCCCCCCACCAAGAAGAGATCTAACAAGGGTAGGCCTAAATGTAGATTATTTAGGGGGGCGAAGAGAGGAGAACCCAAGAAAACCAATGCGATGGATATAAATGCCTTTTACTAAAGAGTTTCTGAGGTTGCGAGATAACTATAAAAATAAATATAAAGACAGGGCTAGAGCGGAAACCTTTGCATATAAAAAAGCATTCAAGGAAAAGATACCAACTTGGAAAGAGAAAGAGAGAAAGATAAAAAGGCAGAAGAGCAGTATTCTTTGGCCCGCAAATACTTTATATATCCTGCTTCTGTTTGTTGTAGTGTTTGTTATCATGGCTGCCTTTATGCCGGCTATGCGGGATATGATAGGAGAGGGAGTGACGCAGGTTTCAGCTGGTGAAGGCGGAACATTATTATCTCTGCTGTTTTATTCAGTCCCGATATTACTTATCTTGATGGCTTTGTATGCTATACTTGTGTTGGTGGCAAATAGATGAAAAAGAAAGCAACATTTGAACAATTAGGGCGGCCTTTTTGTAGTAAAAAGGCTATCGGAAGGGGTAAACGGCTAATTCATAGAATATTATACGTTTCAGGGCTTACATTCATGATAGGCAATTCTATACTTATGTTTTTAACATTTATCGTTGCGTATCTTAATAATTATAAGGTAACGGTCTATATCAATCAATACGGAGAGGCACATATAGAGATGGCACTCATGCTTATCAGTCTGCCATGTATAGGTTATGCAATATGGAAAAAGCTGGAATAAACAAAAGATGGATAGGGTATATTATAATTAGTATATTACTGATGAGTATAGCCTTTGGAGTGACACAGACTATTGATAGTTTTTACAATCAAGATAATCCTTTTAATATAAAATTTATAGGTGGAGATAAACAGAGTTATTATTTAAGAGTACCAAGATATGCTTATATAGAGAATGTCACATTAACTGGATCTTTTATCAGTAATTTGACGGAATCAAGTTTATCAGGATTAAATTATTCTTCATCTGGAACTGGTAACACAACAAAAATTAATACAGTTTCAGGACAAATTGATGGTGTAATAGCTTACTACTCTTTAAATAATAGTATAAATGATACAACTAAGCAATATAATGGATCTCTTCTTTCGAGCGGTTCCTTTGTTTCCAGTGCATCTTATGAAGGTTTAAATCTATCAACTACACCACCTGTAGGATATTTTAATTTGCCGGGTGAACATTTAGGAGATAGGATGGATAATGAAAAATTTAGCATATCATTTTGGGTTTATAATTATAATTTTGATAGTGCAATCAGAAAACATTTTGTTTTTTTGAGGGGGGGTACAAATATAGATATTACATACCAAAGAACTGATAATTTTTTTGAAGTTAAAGTAACTGATACAACTGGACTAGAAACAAGAGCAGTAAATTTTTCTAATCCTATTCCTCATACCTGGTATCATATTGTATTTACATATAATCCAACAGGCAACATGACTTTATATGTGAATAACAATCTAACAATGACACAAACGGCATTTCCAGAACTCGAAAATGATGCTATTGGAAATCGCATAGGTTCTGGCACAGCAGGGGAAGAGAATTATGGCATAGATGCTATAATTGATGAAATTATGTTTATTAATGATACTTTAACTAGTTATGAAATTGCGAACTTATACTCTATTTTTGCTACACTTTATATAGATAAATCTTATAATTTGTCAAGATCTGATGTGTCTTTTAATGTTTCTTATATAAATAAACTTTTAGGTAGTGATTGTCCCTCTCCAAACTATATAGATGATCCCTATTGTATGATAAACACTACATTCTATTCAGGTACACCAGGGATCTTATCTGTAAACCTCACCAACGCAACTTATTCCTATGGCATAGATAACTGCACAAATAGCTTTAACATCCCGAGCAACGCCTCAGCCTTTAATCTGACAGCAAAAGACCAACTGACAGATAGCAACCTAGCCAGCAATATAAGCTATGAGATAACTTACGGAAGCGGAAACATATACGCAGGTTCCGAAGAAAAGACAACCTATGAATTTTGTAAGTATCCTGCGTGGTATAATGAAACAGGAATCATATACGCTGACGTGGATGTTTCAGGCTACAATCCATATACATTTAATCGCTATGATATTTATTTTAGCGGGCAGGATTACTATGCTTATCTTTTAGAGGAAGATGCAGACCATAGTCAGATAAGCTATAAGCTCATTGATGTAAATAATGAGCCCGTAGAAGAAGCCATATTTTTAGTCTATAGAAGTATCGGAGGAGTTGATACCTTGGTCTTTGAAGGAAAGACAGATATTACCGGACAGGTCAACCTATACCAGGATACAACATACCAATATGACTACATTATATTAGCTTCTGGGTTTCCTGAAAAGAATTTCTCCTTGCAGCCACAGGAGCAAACATCAGAGCCAGACTACACTATTAAGCTCAGTACAGAAAGCACATCTTATTTTGATAATCCATATCAGGGTATAAGATACAAGCATATCCCAGAGGACATCATATTCAATAATTCTGGGGAATGGATTAATCTTTCTTTTGTTCTGCAAGGCAGCAACCTCGAGGAAGTAGGGATGAGATTCACAGACCATAACTTTACCTGCATACCTGCAAGCTGTGAGGACATTATCTATGATTCAAATGGGGGGGCTGTTACAGTTTCAGTCAGGATGAACCATACAGGAGTATTGACAGGAGCATATTGGTTTAAACCGGAAGGGGGAGAAAGGATATATGTAAATGATAATAAGATAAAGGTATCTAATTTTGTGGCTTCTGCGCTTAAAAAATTCACAGAACTCCTGCAGGATATAAAAGCGAATACCAGCGCGAACCAAAGAACAATACTAACTGCTGGGATAAGTGCAGTAGTTATTGGTCTTGCCGCAGCATTAGGGCTTTTTGGAGCATTATTGATCATACCTGCAGTTCTTGTAAATATAGTATTAAGCCTTCCAGCGGTAGGGCTTATCAATCCTTTTGTGGGGATGATCATGAGTATATTCGGAATAGGAATGTTTATATTATTTAGCATGAGTTCGAGGACGATATAATGGCAAGCGGATTTATAAAGATGGCAACGATTATAATGGTGCTAAATATATTTATGTACTTGGGCGTAAATTTTGCTATGACTGCTGAAGGAGAACAGATAAACGAAAACTATAATTTTTATTTTAAGGGCGATCTGATTTCTGTGTTTGTGGGAGACAGTACAAGTCAACAGATAGATTCTATAGTTGAAAACACCAAAGACAACTGGACAGATTATGGGATAACTACCCAAGGAGATATATTTAATACGCCGCAGCAGGAAAGCGGCGAAGTTACGGGGGAGGGGGGAATCTCTCTTATAGATTCTCTCAAAGTGATGTGGGCCATAGTCCCGACTATGGGAAATATAGTTATAGCTCCCCTGACTTTATTCTTCAATTTTGATATGCCTATATTTATCGGGCTGATGATAGGTATTCCCTATATCTTCCTGCTTGGTATCAGTTTCTATGCTTTGCTAGGGGGGAGAGAATGAGTTTTGCTATAGTAGACCTAGTCGGAGAAATGTTTATAACTGTATTTGGTAATCCTTATATCGTAGCGGTCATCTTAGCCGGTTTCTTTATCCTTCTGCTTATGGCACTAAGAGCTGACCTTACAGTTATCCTTATGGTCATGATTCCTTTTACCATAGGGATAGCGATAAATGCAGTCAGTACAGATATTATCAATATGCCGGTCTGGATAATCATCGCTTTGTTTATGGTAGCAGGGGTTATCTTTTCGGGTTTTATATTGTATCTTATGAGGTAGCAAAATGACATTTACGCCCCCAAAAATGAAAAATATATTATTTATAATATTTATAATATTTATAACACCTATAGTTTTCTCTAGCAGCTATCTTGATTATCTGACCTACTCGAAATTGAACGGCGAGCAGAGTTTTGATAATGCGGATTGGTTTATTGATACTCTCCGGGTTGATAATCTGACCGCCATCGATACTTCTTTAGAGAACGCTACGATAATAAACTACAACGTCACCGGCGGCATGGATGTACACGGCAACGCTACTTTTTACGACTGGATATATGGGATATATTCCGACATCACCTTCATCCATTCTTCTATGGTGAACTCATCATCTATCTTTGTAGATGACATATATGAATCACAAGAAGGGGGCAACATCCAGACAAATGATCTATTGTACATAAACTCCAACATCACAATCCCAGAGTGCATGTTTGGCATTTCAGGAGACTGCTACACGCTGGAACAGCTGAACAGCAGTTATGTCGATGATGATTCTGCCTACTGGGAATCAGATGGTACAGACAGCGCAACAGGGAATTGGGATATATCTCCCTATAATTTTACCGCCACTAATGAAATCAAGTCCCGGTATTTTCGGTTTGGAAATACTCTCTCTCCGGCTCTTGATGGTGGTATCTATTTCAACAGCAGTAGCTTTAATTATTATATCACAGCAGGGATACTTGGGGGGGTAATTAGCGGATTTACATATATCTATGGAGTCAATCAGCTTTCCGGAATAAGCCTGGTCGAATCCACGTCAGTACGGGCAAATACTGTGTACACGTCCGGAAAACTTGAAGTAGATACTATCCAGGCGTATTCTAATACAGGGCAAAATATCACTTTCTTCAATGGCTCAGGCACCGGATACGCCAATCTGCGGGCCAAGTCTTTTGTAGAACTCACGCCTGTCGATATGGATTATGACGGCGAATATTCAAAGAGACTGCCCACTCCTCAAGATGTGCTTGGTGATGATGGAAAACTGAGCAGAGAACATATGTTTGATGATGAAAGAGAAGATGATAACATAGCGATAAAAGTGCCCATAGTTGAAAATGTTACTGAAGAAACGTGCTTTGAGGATAACGCAACACGACAGACTATATGCAGATACTATACTGTAGAGCAGGTTACCGGCTATAAGACAGTGCATGAAAATGGTACAGGCGTGGGAAAGGTCGCTGTGAATAACAGGAAGCTTCTTACTGAACTTTATCAAGAGATCCAGGAACTGAAATCAAGGATAGCAGAACTGGAAAAGAAATAGGAGGGAGAAAAGGTGACTGTTAAAAGATTTCTATAAGTAATCTATATCTTGTATAAATTAAATATGATATACAAGATATAGATAATATATATACTTTAGTATATAAATATTTATATACTTGCTAACTTACCAAGTAAATATATGAACCGAAGTCAAAGATATTATCAAAAAAATAAAACTAATATATTAGAAAAACATCAAGAATATCTTAAAAAAACAAAGGTGAATCCTCAGTTTTGGGAGAATTTTATTATTCCTTTAGTGAGAAAAATAAAAGGAAATAAATGTGAGGTATGCAAGTCTAGCAGAAATCTTGATGTACATCACACTAGTTATGAAGAAATTAACATAAATACTTTGCAATTGTTATGTAGGAAATGTCATAAAGAAGCACATCGGAGGAATAAATATGAAAACCATAAACGTAACATTTGAGGATGCTGAATTTGGACACATTGATTCAGTGAAACCAGAAGGTACAAATTGGAGAGAGTTTATCTTGACATTGACAGGATATAAAGGAGGGAAAAAATGAAAGCAAAAGAAATAAAACAAGAGGTGAAAAAATGTATGCAATAAAATTGCGAGAGCACATAAATAATTGGCAACAACTCTATCAGGTATGGGAAAACAAACCTGCGAGCTGGCAATTAGAAAAAGCGAAGAAATTAAGAAATGATGAATTAGAAAAAGCAGAGGAATACCGTAATAAAATTGCTTATTATCAGAAAAAATTAATTAATTTAGCAAGAGAGGCGCTAAAATAAAGGTATTGCGAGGTGGAGAAATGAGATATTTTGAAAGAGACAAAAGAAAGGAGGGAGAAAATGAAAGCAAACGTAATAACACCAGATAATAACAGCTTCTTGGTAGCTGCAAGACAGCTTAAAGATAGGGGAGTGATCTCAATAGAGCAGTATGCGACGATGCTCAGGAGAAACGGGCTTAGGCAATAAGATGCCAAAAGAAAAGCACCAAATATCAACTTTGGAATCAAATCTAATAGGTATGCATACAATAGGAATAATAGGAGGTATGATAGGTAAAATGTTTGGACTAAACGATGAGAAAACACCGCAGAAACTTGCGGAAGAGATGATGGCTGGAGCTGTTAGAGGAATACTGGAACATTTTGAGTATAAACTTGATGATCAGAAACGCCAGATAGAGACAATGATCGAGGAAAAGACAAAGATAGAAGCTGAGAGAGATTCACTTAAAGAACAACTTGAATATAAAGAGGCTAAAATATAAAGAGGCTAAATCCGAGATCTAAAATGTCAAAACTAATAGGGGCTACGGCTTTTTTTGTATTTTTTTTAGTAGGCTGCACAAATTCGGTGTATGTACTTAATGAGAAAGTACCCTTGGTCGGGGATTATAGTAATGCGGAAACATTAGATTATTATGAAAATGAAGAAAAACCGCCTTATATTTTAGTCAGCGAAATAGCCTGTACTGAAAGAAGTGCAAAATGTGTTATATTGCTGGAGATTGACTATGAAAGATTTGCAGATGATATATCTTTTGCTTTAAAAGAATGTGATATTGATACAGAGAATATCAATTATAGTAATCCGCCATCAGAAGAGCAAGCAGAATGTGCAAGAGTATTGTTAGAAGGAATGGGTTGAGGCAATAAGATGAAAAAGAATAACCGTAAATCTGCTCATGAAAAAAAGTATTTTCACATTAAGCACCAACACATAAATATATTTTTGCATGTGTTTATGGTTATAGCTTTAATAGCTAGTTTCATTTCACTTATGGATACTATTAATTCAAATATGATTCCATTCCCCCTTACCTTTCTTTTGTTTCCTTATATCCTTGCCTGTTATGGTATAGCCTGTTCATTTCTTAACTATATGGAGGAGGATTAAATATGAATAAACAAATCGAAGGAAAGATATTATCTATCCCGACTAGATATGATTGGAGTTTGCTTACTATAATATTTTTATTAACAATCCTACTCTTTCTTGGTCCAAATCAAAGAGAAATATTATACAATGGAGAGAGATATAAAGATACTTATATAATGCACTTGAATGACAATAATTTTATATGGCAAAATGCAGAAGATTACCTTTGTTCTGATGGCGTAGTTATCAGTGATTTTAGAAATAATAAATATGGAGTTGGTGAAAATAGGACTTATTTCTCTACCTACCATATGTCAGAAGGACATACGACTGACTATGGAGTATGCTTGATAAAAGGTGGAAATAGATATTTTCTGAACTAGGAAAAAATGACACACAACAACCACAACCATCATGCCCGTATGGAGCCATACGACAGGACAAAAGAACACCAGCAACTGGATGCTATGCTGAAACAGATGGAGATCGAGGGAGCGATCCATCATGCGTGGCAACAACAGGAATATGCAGGGATGCAAAAGCCTGTAGAGATACAATACGCAGATGGAACTACAGGATGGTGTACCAGCCATACTTATTTTAAGAGGGAATAGAGATGAAACTACTCTTTTGCAAATACTGTTTCCAGATGACTAATCATAAGGAAACACAAGGAATATATCAATGCTGCAAATGCAGAACTTTACAGGAGGATGTGAAAGATGAAACAACTAAAATTTAACACAAACGCTAAGGCACTCTTGGAAAAGACGAAAGTAAGTACTATCAGGAAGGCGTATAAATATAGTGTCGGAGCTAATGGAGAAATAGGTGGAAGAATAGATAAACCATGCAAATACAAAGTAGGAGAGATTTTAGAAGTAGTATGGACAGGAAATACAGACTATTTATCATTAGATGATATTAACGAGTTATCTGGAAGAAAAGTTAAGATAAATTCTATCGAGAAGATTGAGATAGTTTATGATACATTTTTAAAAATGTGTGGGGTTATAACGGAAACTATACAAACTGAAGATAAAATAGCAAATGCTACTAATAAAGTATTAAAGAAAATATGGAAACCTGAAGGTTTTAATAACAGAAAAAACTTAGAAAATTATTTTTTATCTTATGCACCAGAAATAAAAGAAAGACCTATGCCATTTTGGCTGATAAGGTTTGAATGGGTAGGTAGTGAAAGATGAAAAGAAAGAACTGGCTTGTCAGATTGTACATAGAAAGGCAGAAGGAATTGAAAAGAGGAATAAGTGAGTGGTGGTGAAAGATGAGAGTGTTGGTTGCTTGTGAAGAATCGCAAACAGTCTGTAAGGCATTTCGTAAATTAGGACACGAAGCATTTAGTTGTGATATTCAAGAATGCTCAGGAGGACATCCAGAATGGCATATCAAAGATGATGTTTTAAGAGTTCTTAATTCTGGAACATTTAGATTAGAGAATGGAGATATATTAAATGTTCTTGGATGGGATTTGATGATTGCACATCCCCCTTGCACTTACCTATCTAATGCAGGAATAGGGTGGTTTAACGAAGAAAAGTATGGAGATAAAGCAAGAGAAAGAAAGAGAAAACGACTTGAAGCTTCCGATTTTGTAATGGCTCTTGCTAATGCAAATATACCTAAAATAGCAATAGAAAACCCAACAGGATGGCTTAATTCTCATTGGAGAAAACCAGACCAGATTATTCAACCATGGCAATTTGGTGATGAGGAATCTAAAAGAACTTGTTTGTGGTTGAAGAATTTGCTGATGTTGCAACATACCAAGATTGTAAAGCCCAAAGTATATGCTTATTATAAGAAAGGAAAGAAGAAAGGAATGCCAATCTATGGAAATTCATATTTAATGTTTTCAGAAGATAGGGGGAAGATTAGAAGCAAAACATTCAAAGGCATTGCTAAAGCAATGGCAGAACAATGGGGAGATAAGTGAGTGGTGGTGAAAGATGAAAATAAAACAAATATTAACAGGTAAGATTCTATATGAATCGAAAAAAGAGACGATAAAAGAAACTGTTGAAGAAGCAGCAAGGCACGAGGCAGACCTTAGTGGAGCAAACCTTTTGGGAGCAGACCTTAGTGGAGCAAACCTTAGAGGAGCAGACCTTTGGGGAGCAAACCTTCAGGGAGCAAACCTTAGAGGAGCAGACCTTTGGGGAGCATACCTTTGGGGAGCAAACCTTCAGGGAGCAAACCTGAATTGTATATTTTATAGGACAAAAGTAACGGAAAAACAGAAAGAAGAAATCTTCAATTCTGATTTGTTTGAGGCAGTAGATTAGTGGTGGTGAAAGATGAAAGAAAACAAAGAAATAATAGTCTGGCAATGTCCAGAATGTAAAGATATTATGCTATCTTGTAACTGGGTAAGACATAAACTGGATATTTGTAAATGCGGTAAAAGTAGCTGTGATTTTGAAGAACATTACACCAGATGGACTGTGAATCCAATAAAGGCAAAAGCCAAAAGATATGATTTGAGTGAATTGTTAAGATTGATTCCTATTCAATTGGGTAGTGGTGAAAGATGACAAACTTAAACAACAATGACTTTAAATTCATCATGAATAAGTTTAGGGATCATGAGATAGCATTATCTGAGATGGGCAAGGAAATCAAAGCCAATAGAAACAGGATCAGAGAACTCAAAGCTAAAGTAGAGATACTCGATGATTTCACAAGGAATGTCATAGCACCGCAGGTGAATGAAAATTCAATCAATAAATGAATGGACTTTAGAAGAAGAGGATATGTGGGAAGAGGAGGAGCTGGAAGAAGAATGAAGATATCTCATAGAGAACCAGTACATAAGATATGCAAGAACTGCCTGCACATAGAAAAGGAGATCACTGAATATCCTTGCTATAAATGTGATCCACAGCAGGGGAATGGTCACCCATTGATGTGGGAGGCAAGATTATAGTCTCGGTCGATCACCATGAGACAAGCAGGGGCAGGTTAAAACCCCTCGGGGGAAACCTCTTTTTCCTGCCCCTGCTTCATAGTCATACCAAGTATGACGGAGGAAAGAAAATGGAAGATATAGAAGTCAAAGAGCCTTTGAGGCTGGATGATGGCTTGCACACAGGCCAGATAGTCAGAGTAGAGGACAGAGAGACACCGCAAGGCTACAACTATGTAGATGTCTATATTAAGGAGCAGGAAAGCGAGCTGGAGCTTAAATGGGGCGCACCAAGGTCAGGGAGCACCGAAAGCAAGCTTATGAAAACCCTTGCAAACTTTACCGATATAAAGGCAGGGATACAGGTAAACCCTGCTGTAATATTGGCAGACAAAGAAGTGACCTTCATGACCATGAAGGAAAAGAAAGGGGACAAGGAGTATGTGAAAATAGTTGATGGCAGTCTGAAGCCAGCAGTCACACAGGAGGCAGTACAATGAACAGCATAACCCCCAGCGTGACCAGGGTCATGAATGACAGCAGCCTTGAAATATCTAAGAATAGCAGGGGATTCACCTATTCAATCAAGGCCTATGGACAGGATAATGAAGTGATAGCAGAGAAGGCGAGAGATCTGAAGCAGAAAGCTGAGGAGTTGATCGGGCAGGGACAGGAGTGCGCAGAGCCAGAGAAGCCAACGACAGAAACAAATGGGGCCCAATAGGCCCCTTTATCTTAAAATGGAATCTCAGCAGGTAATCTGGGCCTATGATACCCATAGGAGCCAAAGAGAGCGGATTCTGGCTATGTTTAGGAAAAAGGGATTCTGCTACACAAAAGAGTTGATAATGGCAGGAATCTACCAGTATAACGCCAGGATAAAGGAACTTAGGGCTGTTGGGTATCGGATACTATCCCAAAAGAGGGATGGGATGTTTGCTTTTACGCTTTTGAATATGGATAAAGTATGTATATTGTAGAATATATATATTGTACCTCATTTCCGATGGAACTTTGTTTCCGATGGAAAAATTCGGAGCATTTTGGAAATTATAAATAAATATGTTAAATATTTATTTAGGTATTAATTAGATAGTAGTATAGTAAAAATATACATAAATAATATATAAAATAAAAATAATATATAATAATAATATATAAAAGAGGAAAAATACATAAAATGACAAAAGAAACAACAACAATCCAGATTGACAGCGAAACCAAGCTCTGGTGTGACAAACTGAAGATCAAATATGGGCCGACCTGCAATAAATTCCTTAGAAACCTGGTAGAGCAATACCTTTCTGACCAGGATGGCAAGGATCTATATGCCATAGAAGGCAGGCTTGAAGAGTTGCAGGATAAGATGCAGGAACTTTCCATAGAACGCACCAAGCTGATGGAAGAGAAGGAAGCCATATTGGAAGCCCAGAGGCAGAAGCGGAAGAAAGCCAACAAAGAGACCTTAAATATGGTGCAGGGCATAAAGAACAGCGGTATAATAGGTGAATTAGGATGAAACTATATTATTCGGGTGTGAATAAGGGGTATTTCTCTGATGAGGAGCATAATTGCGTAAATTGCCATGAGAATATAGAGAGTTATATGCTGGTGGTGGCATTCTGGAATAAGGAATGCAGCTGGATAAGCACTTTTTGCAGGCATTGTTTCTCGAAGTTTAAGGACCACAGCACAGTAAGCGAGAAAAAGCTGGTGATACTCTCTGAACTACCTGAGGATGCCATGCCGATCATCATCAGGCCACCATGCCTATCCTCTGGTCGCAATATCAGCGTTTTTGAGGCTGCGAGGCTGGAAAGCGAGAGAACCACGGACAACACAGTAAAAGCGGGCAGAGAGAGCTGGGAAGGCGCTAGGATAGGCAATTGGAGACCAGACAGAAGGGAGATAGATATGGATAATGTAAAAGGGTATTTGGAGGCACAGAAGAAAGATGAAACTACCAATAGTATTGCACATAATTAGGATTATGCGTAAGAAAACACAAAGTTTATATAGTAGGATAGGTTAATAAATTGCGTATTAGATGGAATATGCCAGAGCGGTACAACACAACCCAAGCGGGATGACAGACGAAAGCGAGCAATCGTATAAGTCAGATAGACGGATAAAGGAAGTAAAGAG
>Ga0180432_10003580_pt1 | contig 21968 bp, 15 predicted proteins | sample SS_ome_10_FD_132414 | JGI IMG/M metagenome (GOLD analysis project Ga0180432, IMG submission 132414) | Hypersaline lake sediment archaeal communities from the Salton Sea, California, USA - SS_1_MS_2 metaG | ecosystem: Environmental > Aquatic > Non-marine Saline and Alkaline > Hypersaline >...
CCTATTGGGGACGATGGGCGGGGTCGCATCGTACTTGAAGGTGAAGAGCCTGGCCCAGGGGGCCGGGTTCCCAACCTGATCCTCGGTTCGCACTCGCAGGTAGTACGTACTCGGGCTGGGGACGGCCCCCGGGTTGTAACTGGGGTTCAGCCTCAGTATGATGTCTTCCCCGTCGGGATCGGTGCCCCAGTAGACTCTGTAGCTTCTGATCCCCGATCCCCCCTCGTCGGATGCGCCGCCCCACTCGAACCAGGGATCTGAGACTCGGTTCTGCCAGACGTTGTTCGGCGCCTCGTTCCTGTCAGTGCAGGATGTGGGGTTGAGAGGAGGAGTCGTGTCGAGCGTGATGGTATCGGTCATGCGCTTGCTCAGGTTCTCCACCTGATCCCTCACCTGGTACCAGACGGTCTTCAGGCCGTCTCCAGGGGACAGGGTCCACTGCCTCGTGTCCGTGACTTCCTCCCACGGCGTCCAGTCGGCGCCCTCGTTGCTGTACCGGCAGTCCTTGACACCCGAACCCCCATCCCTGTAGGCAAGCTTCAACGTGACTTCTCGGCTGGCTGTGTAGGCCCATCCGTCAATGATGATCGATGCCGCCGGCGCCGTGCCGTCAACCAGGAGCGTCATGTCTGCGCAGTAGCCCCTGTTGTTGCCCCTCGCAAGTTCCTCGATCTGGTTGTCCTCGTCGATGATCCAGCCGACGTAGTAGCTACCGTCACAGATCCGCTCATCGAGCACCCCGGTGAATGTGACAGCCTCCAGGCATCGGTAGGGTGCAATCGCTCGCGCGTCTACAGAGCCGATCGACCAGTCTGCCGTGCTCATGATCCGGTCCCGAGACGCATAGAAGGACACGGCGAAGTCGTCAGACCATCTGGTCCCCCCGTTCCTGACGTCGGTCCAGACACTGAACCGCGTCTTCCCCGGGCTCACCTGCTCGGGGTGGAAGCCGCATGCAAATGGACCCCGGTCGGTCAGATCGGGCAAATCAGGAGGACGAGGATGGTGGCCGCACGCTTCCTCGATCCAATCCTGGTTGTTCTGGGTCAGTCGCACGCCCCAGTTGCAGCCATTCTGGGCCACGCCGTGGTCGCTGGATCCGCAGGTGTTCACGGACACGATCTGGCGGGCACCGGTTCCCGATTGACGGACCCATACCGGGGAGCCATCCTGGCCGGGACCCATGTCCATGGGGTACCAGTGGCAGTGTCCGTCGGCGCTGTCCCCGTAGGCGGTTTGATAGTACTGGCATAGCCCTTCGCTCAAGTCGACTGGATAGCCGGCCGTGTGTAGGGGACCGGCGTAGATCGCATCCTCGGGAGGCGCGGTTCTCAGTGCCATCCATCCGGTGAAGCGGCCCACGGCGCGGTCGAGGGTCACCACAGCGAGATCGTGTTCGGCGCTTGCGGAGCTGATCCAGCCAGGACGACACTCCAGAGCGGTTGAAGACGCCTGGTAGTAGGGCATGGCGGTACCATTCAGTCCCGGGGCTGCGGTGATGACCGTGGCGCATCCTCCGTGGTCGTGGGAGTAGACGCAGTGTCCGGCGGTCAGGATGTGGTAATCGTCGATGAGGGCGCCCGAAAACTCGGCCCGACTGCCGTCGGGGAAGCTGGCGTGCAGCTTGCAGATGGTACGCCAAGGGAATGTGTCGGTCAGGTCTCTCAACTCCCGATCATCGGGCGGTATCACGGAAGAAGGTTCGACCCTGCCGGCCGACGGACCGGGCAATTGGGGGGTCGGCGCTTCCTGGAGTGGCTCTGCCTGGGATTGGTGCGCCGCATCCAGCACTTCCTGGAGCGGAGCAGTGTCACGTTCCTGGCAGCGAGCGATCCGATAATGACGGTTAGGCTGCCCGCTTCGGTTGCAGTACTCTGCCAGGTCAAGAGGGTCTGACAGGGCCATTCCCGAGGCCTCCCAAGCCCGAACGCGGCCGGGCGTGCTCAGGATGGCGAGCAGCTCCAGCAAGAGAACCGTGCCCATTCTCGCGACTGAACGTCTCACTCTGCCTCTCCTCTCCAAGCGTGAATGACTGCTCTGAGTGGAACTACGCCGGATCTACGAACTCGGATACCCTCTGTTCGATCGTGCTGGCGCAAGTGCTGGTCTGCAGACCTGCCAGGGCGCACGTTGGATAGGATGGTTGGACGTGCTCCGCGACTAAGCACACCGTCGATCTTCGACGGCCGCGTTGCGCGCGTGGCTGAGCGCAGCCCGAAGTCCTGGAGTCTCTGGCTTGACCGGCCCTTTCCCGTGGTTCCTGTGAGCCAAGCGCTTCCTGTACGTATCGGCGATCAAGGGATCTGTGATCGAGTCTGGTAGCGCCAGTACTACGGCGGCAGCGCGAATGGGGCACGTCTGGCATCGGCCAGGATCGTGTGTGAGTCTACCCTGAGGGGAGAACGGCAGGAGGGCGGCAGGGAGGCATGGGGTACACGCGCCGCCAGACGGAGGCACGTGGTCAGATAGATGAGGTCAGAGATGATGATGGTGGGCGCCAGCGCCAGCCCATGACTAAGCTCGGCGTTCAGATCGCACTCTCCGGCGAGTAGTGCGGCAAAGAGATCTGGCTGGGGCCAATCGTTCGACGGCCTTGACTGGTGATGAGACTGCGAAGGAGGATGAGAGTTCGGCGCTGACGCGAGTCTTCCAGCGTTTTGCGGCGGGTCTAGAAAGCCCCATGGTGACGATGGGTTCAGACAAAGGAGAGTCTGATCGTTTCCCTACGTGGCATTGTACCAGATATCGGGAGGAGAAGCAAGCATACGGAGGCCAGAACATCGGCATTGGGTGCTGAGCGCGACTTGGAACGGACCTGGTGAAGCACGAGTCACAAAAGGTGTAGCCTGCACGCGCGGTCGTGCGCTCTATGGTAGGGCAGCGAGTCGGAGAGTGGGGGGTGAGCGCTTTGGCTCACCCCCCACGGGTTCATTTGGTGATCAGGGGCAAGAAGGCTCCCAGCAAGTGTATGGTGGTGCTGGTGTCTCCGTCCCAAGAGTGGATAGCCTCCAGGTTGCCTGCCACGTCGCTGGCGTTGGATCTGAAGTAGTAGGTCTGGCCGTCACGAAGGACAGTGGGGTGGATGGGGCCGAAGGTAGACGAAGTGAGAGGCGTGTCGATGAGCCAGTCCTGCCACTGGGCGTTGCCGGTAACGCGGAACTGCACGTCGTAGCTAGCGATCCCGCAGCCGGGATCAGGGTCTTGCCCGGGCCAGGCGACGAGGAAGGAGGTGGCGGTTTGGTTGGGAGGGAGGGGAGCGACCTGAGAGGTGGGGGCGGTGCGGTCGAGGGTGATGTTGGAAGTGTACCATTCGGAGAAGTTGCCGGCCCTGTCCTGGTAACGAGCGGAGACCCACTTGACGCCGTCGGGTCCACCGAGCTGGATAGCCTTGGTCGCGACGTAGGGCTCCCAATCGTGGTCGACGCCTGCGTAGCGCAACTGCAATTGGGACACGCCGCTCAGTTGGTCAGATGCGGTGAGACCGAGCGTAATGGAGGGGTCGTTGGTGCAGGCTGATCCGTGGTCGATGGAGAGGGAGCCGGAAGGGGCGTTGGTGTCGATACGGAAGGGGCCCTTGTGGGCGGCGCCATCATTCCAGTTGCCGACCTGGTCTCTGGTTCTGACGTGGAAGTACCAATTGTCGCCGTCATCGAGGGGAGGGCTGGTTACGTTGGTGTCGGCGCTCTCTCCTGCAGCGTCGGGAATCGTATCAGGTGAGGTCGTCCACGAGTAGGAGTAGCGCGTCACGCCGCTACCTTCGCCGTCGGAAGCGCCTGACCAGGCCATATCGATGGTATTGTCGGGCGACCATGCTCCGACGGTGTGGCTGGAACTCCAGAGGGTCGTAGGGTTGGAGGGCGGAGCGGCGTCGTATTTGAAGGTGAAGAGGGTCTTCCACGGGCTGCTGTTGTCGGCGTGGTCCTGGGTGGCGACGCGCAGGTAGTGGACGCTTGGATCGGGTACCGGGGGCGGGTCGTAGTTGGGATCGGTGGTCCAGATGCCGTTGGTGCCTGCGGGGTCGGTGCCCCAGTAGACGTGATACCCGTCAATGCCGGAGCCGGTGCCGTCGGTTGCGCCGCTCCAGGTGAAGGCGGGGTCATCGATGGAGTTCTGCCAGGTGCCTTGGGGGGCGCCATGGTCTTCGTCGCAGGACGTGGGATTGGTGGGTGCGGAGCCGTCGTATTTGAAGGTGAAGAGAGTCTTCCAAGGGCTGGCGTGGCCCACGTGATCCTTGGTCTGGACGCGCAGGTAGTAGGTGTGTGGTCCGGAGAGGGAAGGGTCGGAACCGGCGTTGGCAGGTTGGGGGCTGAGGTCAGCGCCAGGCGTGGAGACGGCAGGCGGGTCGTAGCGGGCGTTGGTGGTCCAGATGGTGGAGGTGCCGGAGGGATCTGTGCCCCAGTAGACGTGGTATCCGGCTATGCCGGAGCCCTCGCCGTCGGATGCGCCGCTCCAGGTGAAGTCGGGATCATCGATACTGGACTGCCAGGTATCCCTTGGAGCGCCGTGGGTCTCGGCACTCGTCGTTGGGTTGGATGGTGCGTTGGTGTCTATGCGGAAGGGTCCCTTGTGAGCCGCGTCGGGGTTCCAGTTGCCCGCTTGATCTTTGGTCCTGACGTGGAAGTGCCAGTTGTTGCCGTCGCCCAAAGGGGGACTGGTGGCGCCCGTGGTGTTCGTCTCTCCCACGGTGTCGGGAATGGTGTCGGCGGAGGCGGTCCATGAGTACGAATAGCGAGTCACACCGCTGCCTGCGCCATCGGAGGCTCCCGACCAGCCGACTTCGACGGTGTTTTCAGCCGACCACGCGCCTACGGTGTGACTGGGACTCCAAAGGCTGTTGGGATTGGTGGGGGGTGACGCGTCATACTTGAGGGTGCACAGGGTCTTCCAGGAGGTGGCATTGCCGGCCACGTCCTCGGTTCTCACGCGCAGGTAGTGGGTGCTCGGGCTGGCGACTGCCCCTGGATCGTATTGAGCGTTGGTCGTCCAGGTGGCGGAAGAGCCGCCGGGGTCGTCGCCCCAGTAGACGTAGTAGCCTGCCACGCCCGATCCGCCGTCGTCGGACGCTCCGCTCCAGGTGTAGTTAGGGTCACCCACCGTGTTCTGCCAGGTACCCGGTGGGGCTCCGTGCGTCTCGGTGCAATCGGACGGGTGAGAGGGCGCGTTGGTGTCTACGCGGAAGGGTCCCTTGTGAGCGGCTCCGGTGTTCCAGTTGCCCACCTGGTCCCTGGTTCTGATGTGGAAGTACCAACTGCTCCCGTCGTTCAGAGGAGGGCTAGTCGCAGCAGTGTCGGTGGTCTCTCCTGCGGCGTCTGGAATGGTGTCAGGGGAAGTGGTCCAAGAGTAGGAGTAGCGCGTGACCCCACTGCCTGCGCCATCAGAGGCTCCCGACCAGCCCACCTGTATCGTGTTGTCGGTGGACCAGGCCCCGGCGGTGTGGCTCGAACTCCACAGGCTCGTGGGGTTGGTTGGTGGGGCGGCGTCGTACTTGAAGGTGAAGAGCGTCTTCCAGGGAGCCAGGTGGCCGACATTGTCCTCGGTTCTGACTCTGAGGTAGTGAGTGCTTGGATTGCCGACCGCCGGCGGATCGTGTCCGGCACTGCTCGTATGACTGGTGGAGGTGCCCGATGGGTTGGTGCCCCAGTAGACGTAGTATCGACTGACGCCGGAGCCAGTGTCGGTCGCGCCAGCCCAGGTAAAGGAGGGATCGCCCACCGTGCGCTGCCAGGTACCCTTGGGCGCGCCGCCGTCCTCGTCGCAGGAGGTCGGATTGGAGGGCGCGGCGATATCGACGCGGAACGGCCCCTTGTGAGCGGCTCCAGGGTTCCAGTTTCCTGCCCAGTCCTTGGTCCTGATGTGGAAGTACCAGTTGCTGTTGGTGCCAAGGGGTGGGCTTGTGGCGCTCGTGCCGGTGGTCTCGGCCACCGTGTCGGGGACGGTGTTGGACGATGTGGTCCACGAGTATGAGTACTGGTGCACGCCACTGGCGCTGTCGACGGCTCCCGACCAGCCCACGGCTATCGTAGCATCGGAGGACCAAGCGCCAACCGTGTGACTCAGGCTCCACAGACTGTTGGGGTTCGTGGGCGGAGTGGTGTCGAGTATGATGGTGTCAGATACTTGCCTCACGTTCCCCGCATTGTCCCTGACCTGGTAGTAGACCGTCTTGGTACCGTCTCCGGAGGATAGTGTCCAGGATCTCGTGGCGGCGCTGGTTTGCCACGAAGTCCAGCTCCCCCCGGCGTTCGCGTACCGGCAATCCTGGACTCCCGAGCCCCCATCCCAACTGGTCAGGTTCAGCGTGACCGATCTCGAGGTGGCGTATGTCGCCCCGCTGTTTATGGAGACGGTTGCCGTAGGGTCGGTGCCGTCGACGCGCACTCGCTCGCTGGTTCTGCATTTCACGTTGTTGGTCTCGTCGAACTCGGTGACGTCGGATCGGCTGTCGATGATCCACCCTATGTAGTAGAGGCCATCCGGGATGTAGTCGGGAAAACTGTTGGCCCAGCCGGAGTCCAGAGAGTTGAATGGTAACACCGTGAAGTGAAAGTCGTCGCCGAGGACGTGATCGCCTGTGGTGATCGTGGTGTTGGAGGATGCATAGTACCTGACGTAGAAGCCACCCGATGCGGCGGTGCCCACGTTTCGCACGTCGTGCCAGACGTTGAACCACGTGTCCCCGGGCACTACCAGATTGGTGTTGAGTCCCGCGGAAGCGTCGCCAGCGTCTATCAGATCGGCGCGATCGGTGGGCTGGGGGTCGTTGGTCTGCCAGGCTGTGACGAGATTCATCCTGCTTTGGTTGAGCCTGCTGCCATGGTTGCGGCTCTTACTCTCGACGCCACACGCCGTAGACTGGCCGGTTGTGAAGCCGCAGGTGTGGATCGAGATGATCTGCCAGTTCTCTGGGGACGCAAAGTAGAGCCACACCGGCGACCCGCTGTGGCCCCCGGTCGTGTCCATGTTGTACCAGTGGGTGGTGTCGTCGGCGCTGTGCCCGCTATCACCGTCGAAGTACATGGCCCGCAGCGTCCACCAATGGCCGGATTGCCAGCCAGGGTAGCCGGCGGTGTTCAGGGTCCCCGTATACGCAGGGTCGTCGGGAGGCCCCCACCACCATCCCATCCACCCGGTGAAGTTGCCGATGTTGCGATCCAGTCGAAGGACGGCCCAGTCGTGTGCCTGGTCCTCGTCGACGGTGTATGCCTCCACGCTATGCATGAAGGTGGCCCACGCGTGACCGTAGGGCCGGGTGTCCACGTCCAGGCCCGGGATGACCTCGATCGTGTTGGCCCACTCGTTGTTGTCGATATCGTAGACGTTGTGTCCACACGTCAGGACATGGAACGGGCTGATTATCGCCCCGCTGCCTACCCTATCTCCTTTGGTGGGGTAGTTGATGTTTAGCCTACAAATGCTTCTCCAGGGGAAGCCGGTGGTAGGCGTGATCCGTGTCCTGTCGTCGTCGGGTCCGAAGACGCTACTGGGCCCAGCGCCAGAGGCAAGCAGGCCCAGGTAGGACGGACTGGACGACGGCGCGGAGATCCCCAGCAGACTGGGATCGTCGCTGGGCGTGCGGTACACCTTGCCCGTAGCGACCTCGTAGGTGACCGTCGCGTAGGGATCATCTGATCTTCGCGTCTCATCGGCGCTCGGCTCGGACGATACTGGCGGCCCCGAAGCTGGCGCATCCCCGGCAACACGTAGGCGGAACCTGTCCGAAGCGAGGCCGGATAGGGGCGGAGTGTCGAAGGCTTCCTTGAGGGTGGACGGCGCCTCTGTGCTTGAGCCTTCCGCGAGGGCAGGCCTCGCCACGCTGGCTGCCAGGACGAGGAGCAACGCTGTGCATAGTCTGACCGATGGGTGGCTCATGTCTCCCTCCTTTGCTTGAGGTTAGGACTACAGGTGTCTGAAGCTGGCTGGACGGGGAGTGGTGTCGATGGTCCCAGAGGCTCACGAACCGCCGCGCCGGCCGCTCGTGAGGTCGAGAAACCGATCGCGAAGACAGGGGGCTCAGCAGAAGACGGAGACTGTCGCGGGTGGGTGTGCGGAGTTCTGCGAGAGAAGGGCGGACCTCGCATGTTCGAAAGATCATGGGCCAGCGGCGACACGAAGGCTGGCACGGGCAGAGGAGCCTCCACCGGACCGTTGGCGACCGCTCGCGCGGTGCGGAGCGCCGATGCTGAGATCGAGGCGGCGAACGGTGGCGATGGGCGTTGACCGTGGGTCTCGCTCATCCTGCCTCTCCCTTACTGCGATCGACGAGTGTGACTAGGCCTCGAAGTGGTGCGGCCCATTACCGGCACGACGCGAAGGTGGAGCACCGGAACCAAGATGCGAGACAAGCTTCTGCAGTCCGAACACACTCACATGACATGCAGGCTTTCAGTTTCGCACATGCTGCTCTCTTCTTGTCGGTGCCGTGCATACACGATGAGAATTAGCCCCAAGAGACGGGCTGCGCAAGCGCAATGACTTGATGCTTGGCCTAAGAATCAGACCCCGGGCAGCGGACCCGACCCGGAGAAGCAGGGTCTGACGAGGACTGCAGAAGACTGGGCTCACTGATTCGTCAGCTAGCACTCTCCGTTGCCAGGGTCTCCATTCCCTCCCCGGACCGACGCTCACCAGTGTCTCCGGGAAGGAAGCGGCTCAGCGCGAGTCAACTGCCCCAGCAGAGAAGTGTCGCAGTCCCTGCAGAATCGGCCTGTGCTTCCTATCTCCGTCGACGCGATCGGCCTGTCTGGTCGTCAATCTCTGTCAGGACTTCGCGTGCATCGATCTGGCCCCAGTGGTAGCCCACCTCGCTGCTCATGTACTGAGCGCGCTCTGCCTGTGCTCGGGCAGCCGCTCGATTCTTCGTCGCGAGATGAGCCCAGGCCAGTGCCACCCGGATGTCGGCCTCGTGGACGTAGTATCCACACCGGGAGGCACAATCGCGAGCCAGGATCAGATCGGTGAAAGCCTCTCTGGCATTTCCCATCTGTCGGGCGTACCAGAGTCCCCTGGCGAACAGAACGTCGATGAGAACGTCCCGTCTCCCGATCTGGAACGCGATCCTGAGCGCTTCATCGTAATGCTCCAGCGCAGCGTCTGGGTGGCCCTTCTCCGCCTCCAGGTCTCCTAGCAGTCGATGGCACAGACTAAGAGAATTGAGCCAGTTGCTGCGCTCACAGATTCTCAGATTGACCTCCATCACTCGCTGAGCGTAGCCGGCCTTTCCCATCCGTAGCAAGTGACACGCGTGATGGACTCCCCGCAGCCCGTATAGATAGCGAACATTGGGGTTGATCTCCTTTTCCAGGCGTTCGGCCTCCTTGAAGGCTGATCCGGCCGCCTTCAAGTCTCCGCTCAAGTGAGCGGCCCAAGCCATACGGTACAGGGAATTGCGCTGACCGGCCTTGTCCCCGGCTCGGCCGGCCAGGGTCAGTGCTCTGCGCGCGGCTTCGGTGCTCGCATCGAGGGCGCCGGCGTGGCACTCCAGGTCAACCACTGTGCGCCAGATGCTGCTGGCGCGATGCCAGTCTTGAGCACTCGCGGACGCGTTGGCGCTGCGCTCGTAGAAAGGGAGGCTCTCGGGCAATCGTCCCAGGTTCCTCAGGCAAAGGGCGACTTCACCTGAAATGAAGCGTTTGTCTTGGGCTCGACTCAACTGTGGGTCACGGGAAGTGTCGCCGTGCGGAAAGAAGTCGAGCATGATCGCCAGGTCGGTCTCGTACGCGGCCAGCTCCTGGGCAATCAGAGAGCGTCTTCCCTGTCGGATGCGCTTGTGGTAGATGCGATAAGCCTGGTCGTACGCGCCTTCGGAGCACGCGTGGTGGACTGCCTCAATGGCCGGTGTCAAGTCGCGAATCGATGGGTCCGCGGGCACATCCTCGGCCAGTCGCAGGTAGTAGTCCTTGATGTGATTGTGCAGGTCCAATACCTGCCTAGGATCCGCGGCCGCGAGCAGGCTCCGATAGTGACTGCGGATCAGGGGGTGCATGGTGCAACAGCGCATGCGCGGGCAGTAGCGCAGGATGCGGCGCGCGACAAGACGCCTCAGGAGTCTCCTGAATGACGTCTCGTCCAGCGATGCGATAGGCACATTGAGAGCCTTGCGACCCATATCAGCGCGAAACACTCGCTCGAAGGCCCATGCCCTGACCGGAACGCGGAACGCGGAGAAGACCGTCAGAAAGGCACGCTCCGCGACACTCAGGCACTCATCGTACAGACGTAGCAGGTGGGCTGGGTGGAGGTGACGAGCCTCCCCTTCTTTCGGTGGGGGGATCCTGCTGATTCGATCCGCGTCGCTGGCGTACTCATCGGCCAGGTAGGCGCCCAGCACGCTGAGAGTCAGCGCATGGGCCTTCCACTCCACGACAGCCTTGTCGATAGGCTCGTCCGCTCCGGTAACGCCTATTTGTCGCAGAAGGGCTTGGCCATCCTCGGAGCTGAGGGGGGTCACCTCGCGGTGAACATACGCGCTATACTCCATTAGATCGAGCACCGGGATGTGGCTCGTGATCAGGCAGAAGGATCGGTGCTCAGACGCGGCGAAGTAGGAAAGGAAGTCGAGCAGGTCAGCGCTTTTCAGAATCCCGTACTGGTCGCCCTTCTGGTGTTGCACGGCCTCCAGGCCGTCCAGGACGAACAGGTAGCGACCCTCGGCCAGCATAGCACCGATGATCCGTGCTCGCACGCTGGCCGATGGGGTGCGGCGGAGTGCGGCTCCGCCGCCACTCATGTGCTCGAACGCTGCGTCGAAGAACTCGTCCACGCTGGGCCTGGCCTGGAAGCTCCACCAGAAGACCCCGTCGGGCTCGACCTCCAAGGGGTCTTCCAAGAGATTGTCCAACCACCGGCGTGCAAGGCTGCTCTTGCCTTCCCCTGGTGGACCAATGAGGCCCGTCACGGAGCGCTCCGGATCGGCAAGATCCAGGCTGATGTCCTGCAGAAGACCGTCTCGTCCGACCCACTCCCTGAGGGGCGGAGGAGCGTTGTTCCAGGAGACGCCCAGATCTCCGTTCCCGTGGAGGAGCGCGGATTCGACCCGGATCCTGGGTTGAGGTGCGGGGGTCCTTGGCAAGTCCTCGAGCTGCACGGGCAGGTCAAAGGGATCGAACTGCAGCACCCTGGAGTTCACGGCCCAAGCCGTGCCCTCTGCTTGCCCGCTAGTGGTGGTTAGTCTGGCCTCCGATACTGTGCCGATCACCAGGTTACGCTTGGTATCCAGCACCGGGGCGCCGCTCATGCCTCGTGTGAGCTGCCGGGAGTCGAGTTGGAGGGGCTCAGATCGGTAGCGATTGGCCCTGGCGGGCCGCAGGAAGTCTAGGATCGTGCCGTGTGCGTGCCCCGCCACGTAGCCATCTAGGCGACGATAGCCGTAGCTGCGGAAAGGGTGGAAGGGCGATCGCTCTGCGGTCCCTAGGACAGCGACCTGTTCAGGGCCTAGGGGAGGCGGGCTGCCCATCAGTTGCAGGAGGGCCACATCATCGTCGTGCCGGGGCAGGCAGGCAGCGACCGTGGCCTGGCGATGTTTCTCCTCCCCTCGACGAGCCTGGGGGAAGTATATGCCTAGCTGCTTGCCAATGGCCTGGTGAGGATGCACCCCTGTGGCAGCCCTGACGACGCGCGCACAGGTCACAATCCTGCCGTTGGCTGACACCACGAAACCCGAGCCGACGATTGCATCGTCGTCCACACGCCTGATCTGAACGGTGAAATCGCGTAACCTCTGCAGACGAACACCACTGGACATCAATACGCCCCCCGAAAACTCACGGTCACAGGAGCGCCGATCGCGGTCTGGAAGCCGGTCCTTCGCGCGAGAGCGCTCGGTCGGGCACCGAGGGCGATCAAGGCTGAAGACTCGCCCTGAGCACGACGAATAGAAAGCGTGCCGAATGACGCTTCGATGAATCGCGCCATCCGAGGAGTGCAATCAGGAGTGCTACACGTCTGAACAGTCGGTTGTCTCTTCTAGGCTCGGCACCAATTATACCATGACCCGAGGCAAAAGAAAAGGGCTCGCTGTGGGGGAGCAGTAGCGGCTTCGGCCACAGTGCCGCGGAGCGCCCCCCGACTACCGCTCTGAAGAGTCTGCCGGCAGGCATCCACGTGGTCGCCCGCGAGCCTCACTCCGCTGCTGCCGGCTTGGCGTATGTTCACATCGATGCAGAGGAGTGGCAGACGGGCGTCTACCAGCGACCTAGTGCATCTTCGCCTCGAGCTTCCGCGCGTAGTCCGTGACCAGGTCTTCAGTTGCGACGTCCTCTGATGCGATAAGGGAGAACATGGCTACTACGTTGGCCTTGCGAAAGGTCAACACATAGACGCCCAGGCCCAGGTCGGACAGCGTACCACCGCTCAAGGACGCTTCGTCACCGAGGTCAGGTGCCTCGAGGGTCTGCATCGTGAGTCCGGGTACCTGCTGTTCCATGTCTCTTGCCATACTCTCGACGATGTCCCCTTCCATCTCGACCTCTGCCTGCTTCACCGTCTTGGTGCTGAACACGAAGCTCGTCAGCAGCCCCGTGATGTCCGCAGCCGAGAACATGCGCATGTTGGCGTCCCGGATGTGTTCCACGTTCTGGAATACGGTCATGTCATCCAGGTCCAGGTCTTGCCCGATTTCCCACTCTGATCCCAGATCGTCAGCGGTGAAGCTCATCTCTCGGGCCGGAGTCTCTATCTCCCTGGTGACGCCCGGGCTCTCTGCACCGCCACAGGCCGTCAGCGACAGACACACCAACGCCAAGCCCAGAATCACTCGCGAGTGTCTCATGATGATTGCCTCCTTGGGCGGGCTCCCATCACAGGGACATGATTCAGGTCGCTCCAACAGTCGATGAGGGGTCGCAGTCACCCCTGCGCTCCGCCGGACCCGGACCGGCTACATGGTGTGTGCGGTTGCTCGAGAGTACCCGGCCCAACCTCGCCACGGCTCGATACCGTCCCCCGCTCACGCCCGTAGCGGCATTGTACCATAGCCGCGCAAGAAAGGGAAGTCGTCTGGCGGCTTTTGACAGCGATAGCGGAAGTGGGTATAATCTATCAGCTATAAGCCAGACATGCACCCGACTCTCGCTGCGGATCAGGCGAGAGTTGATTGTGAGAGTGGTCTTCGTGCAGCGGAGGTAGGGACAGCGTGTACGCGGTTATCGAAACGGGTGGGAAGCAGTACAGGGTGACGGAAGGTCAGACTATCGAGGTCGAAAAGCTTCCCGCGGATGTGGGGGAGACCGTCGAACTCGACAGAGTCCTGCTTCTCGTTGACGAGGGGAAGGTCGTAACAGGCAATCCGACGGTGAAGGGCGCAGTGGTGTCGGCAACGGTGCTGCGCCAGGATCGGCGTCGGAAGGTGATAGTCTTCAAGTACAAGGCCCGAGAACGCTACCGTCGCAAGAAGGGGCATCGACAGGCCTTTACCCGGTTGAGGATCGGCGAGATCCGCGTTTGATGATCTCTGCCTCGAGTGACGGCAGGAGATGAGGGAATGGCTCATAAGAAGGGTGGCGGCTCGAGCCGCAACGGGCGAGATAGTCAGGCCAAACGTCTGGGAGTGAAGAGGTACGATGGTCAGGCGGTGCGCAGTGGAACGATCATTGTGCGCCAGCGCGGGACCAAATTCCATCCCGGCGCCAACGTTGGCATTGGTCGGGATCACACCATCTTCGCCACAATCGACGGATACGTGAGATTCGAGCATGCGACCAGATCCAAGAAGAGGATCAGCGTATACCCGGAAAGGTCTTGGCTGAAGTGAAGGCAGATATTCATCCCAAGTACTACCCAGAAGCAAAGGTGATCTGTGCTTGCGGAAACACATGGATCACCGGCGCTACCCAGGAGATCGTGCGCACGGACATATGCTCCAAGTGTCACCCGTTCTTCACGGGCGAGCAGCGTATCGTTGACACGGCCGGGCAGGTCGAACGCTTCACCAGGCGAGTGGAGAAGGGCCGGGAGATCTCCGAGGAATTGGCAACCAAGGCAGCAGCGCGCAAACCTGCCAGGGTAATCGAGGTGATCCTCGACGAGGGCGATGAGGAGGCGGGCGCGGAGTCGGTGATGGTCACCGCAACCGAGTCGGCGGTACCCGAGAAGCCCAGGGCACGCAAGGCGAAGGCTGTGAAGAAGGACGACACGGCGAAGGCCGCGGCAGCCGAGGAGCCGAAGAAGCCCAAGGCACGCAAGGCGAAGGCTGTGAAGAAGGACGACACGGCGAAGGCCGCGGCAGCCGAGGAGCCGAAGAAGCCCAAGGCACGCAAAGCGAAGCCTGCGAAGAAGGACGACGCAGTGGAGGCTACAGCGGCCGAGGAGCCGAAGAAGCCCAAGGCACGCAAGGTGAAGGCTGCGAAGAAGGACGACGCGGCGGAGACCGCGGCAGTCGAGGAGCCAAAGAAGCCCAAGGCGCGCAAGGCGAAGGCTGCGAAGAAGGACGACGCAGCGGAGGCTACGGCGGCCGAGGAGCCGAAGAAGCCCAAGGCACGCAAGGCGAAGGCTGCGAAGAAGGACGACGCGGCGGAGGCCCCGGCAGTCGAGGAGCCGAAGAAGCCCAAGGCACGCAAGGCGAAGGCTGCGAAGAAGGACGACGCGGCAGAGGCTGCAGCGGCCGAGGAGCCGAAGAAGTCCAAGGCACGCAAGGCGAAGGCTGCAAAGAAGGACGACGCGGCGGAGACCGCGGCGGTCGAGGAGCCGAAGAAGCCCAAGGCACGGAAGGCGAAGGCTGCGAAGAAGGACGATGCGGCAGAGGCGGCGCCCGCAGAGGAGAAGTCCGAAGCCAGCACGACCGGGCCTGAGGAGTAGAAACTCCTGGGGGGAAGTGCCGCAGAGGATCCAGCGAATGGAGAGCAGCAACCAGTCGACTGGCGAATGATGCAATGAAGAGGCAGAGCGCATGGCGAGTCTGCCTCTTTTCCATTGTGGGTCGGAGGGGAAGAAAGTGAGCTACCTGCGCTACGACGGCGGTTGGATTGAAGTGATCTGCGGAAGTATGTTCAGTGGCAAGACCGAGGAACTCATTCGCAGGGTGAAGAGGGCGGAGATCGCTCGGCAGAAGGTGCAGGTCTTCAAGCACGCGCTTGACACGCGCTACGCGCAGAAGAAGGTATCCTCTCACAGTGGGGCTGAGACGCAGGCCGTGATCGTCAACGAGGCGGTCGACATCCTGGGTTTGATTGAGCCTGAGGCCGAGGTAGTGGCCATCGACGAGGTCCAGTTCTTCGACGAGTCTATCATCGCTGTGTGTCAGACTCTGGCGGATCAGGGCAGGCGGGTGATCGCTGCCGGACTGGACATGGACTTCCGGGGCGAGCCTTTCGGATCTGTGCCGTCGCTCCTGGCCGAATCCGAACTGGTAGACAAGCTGCAGGCCATATGCGTGGTCTGCGGTGCGCCGGCCAGCAGGACTCAGCGCCTTATCGACGGAAGACCCGCTGCCTACGACGATCCCGTGATCATGGTCGGTGCGAGCGAAGTCTATGAGGCGCGCTGCAGGCTTCATCACGAGGTTCCGGGGAAGGAGCGAGCATAGTTGGCCAAACTCAACTACGGTGGGCAGGCGGTGATTGAAGGGGTGATGATGCGCGGCACCAGGAACGTGGCCGTCGCCGTGCGGGGTCCGGATGGGCAGATAGTGTTGCACCGGGAGCCTCTGAACGCCATCATATATCAAGGGGCGATCAGCAAGATTCCTTTCCTGCGGGGGCTAACCTCCCTGTGGGATGCGCTGGTCCTGGGGATTCGCGCCCTCATGTACTCTGCCGACGTGGCCCTCGGCGAGGAGGAGGACGTGAAGTTCTCGGGCCCGATAGCGTGGGGGACGATGGCGCTCAGCCTCGCTCTGGGCGTCGGACTGTTCTTCCTGCTTCCCATGTTTCTGGTGAGCCTGGCCGACCGATACATCTCCTCTACCCTGGTCAGCAGCGCAGCCGAGGGAGTGATCCGCATCGCGCTGTTCGTCGGGTATGTGGCCGTCATCGGGCGGATACCGGACATCCGGCGCGTCTTCGCCTACCACGGTGCCGAGCACAAGACCATCAACGCATTCGAGGCCGGGGCCGCATTGGAGCCAGCGACTGTCGCCGAGTACGGCACGGCACACACACGGTGTGGGACCGGCTTCCTGCTCATCGTCCTGGTGATATACATCCTGTTGGTCGCTCCCATGGGTCGCCCGTCGTTGCTGATTCGTATTGCTTCTCGTCTGGTGACTATCCCCATCGTGGCAGGCATATCGTACGAATTGATGAAACTGGGCGCTCGTCACTACGATCATCCGGTGGTCAAGGTGCTGTTGGCGCCGGGTTTGGCCCTACAGCGTTTGACGACCCGCGAGCCCGATGAGTCCATGCTGGAGGTAGCCATCGCTTCGCTGAAGGACGTGCTGTCGGCTGAGGAGTCAAGTGAGGCCGTACCGGAGGGTGAGCAGGAACCGGCCGACTCGGTCGAAGAACACACTGACGTCATCGAGTAGGGGACCGGGAACGTAGGTACGCGCCACGGCGCTGAGAACGCCAGGCCCCGTGAGCTCATCTCGAGCTCACGGGGCTTCGTCTTTTTTTGTGGCGAAAGAGTGGGACCTCGGTCAGCGGCGCTTGCTCTCCCACTCGGTGGTTCGAGGGTATGTTAGCGGAGCTTGACAGCTGGGGTAGATGGCTGTATACTAAGTGCACCTATGTGCAAAACACCCTTAGATGCATGAGGTCACTTGGTCGCGTCGCTGGGGGAAAGGGATCTGTGATGCCTTGCCGACGACAGAGGCGGAAGGCGGGAAACGGGTTCACTGCATACACGGGGCGGATACGGCGGTTCCTGGAGCCCTGCATCCTGCTGGCTCTGAGTCAGGGGGACAGTCACGGCTACAACCTTGTGGAGGAGCTGAAGGACTTTGGCTTCGACCGAGTGCCGGTGGATTCGAGCGTGGTCTACCGCACCCTGCGGCGGCTCGATGCGTCGGGTCTGGCTGCGTCTAGCTGGGACACGGACTCGCCGGCAGGACCACCGCGGAGGGTGTATCGTCTGACCGAAGAGGGCGCAAAGTTCCTGGCTTTGTGGGTGGCCGACCTGGAGGAGACGGAGAGGGTGTTGAGACGCTTCATCGAGACGTACGAGCGCGTTTCTGCCGACAGGGTCTCTCTCGGAGCCGGCTTGAATGAGTGAGTTCGAGATTGCAGGTGGTGAGAGACTGAGGAGGGAACTATCATGAGAGTAGTTGTCACAGCCAACGGTATGGATCTGAACAGCGAGGCGAGCCTGACCTTCGGACGCTGTCCCGGCTACGTATTCGTCGACACGGAGTCGATGGAGTACGAAGGGATGGCGAATCCGGCTGCCAATGCCTATGGCGGAGCAGGAATCCAGGCGGCGCAGTTTGTGATCGAGAAGGGTGCTGAAGCCGTGCTGACGGGTAACGTGGGCCCCAACGCCTTCGAGGTCCTTCAGGCAGCCGGTGTGGCCATACACCGACACCATGGAGGGTCTGTCAGGGAGTGCGTGGAGGCGTACAGGTCCGGTAGGCTGGAGTCTGCAGCCGACGCCAGCGTGAAGGCTCATGCGGGGATGGGTAGTGCACAGGGTGGTCAGCAGGTTGTGTCACGCAAGGAGGAGATCGCGGCTCTGGGCCAGGAGGCCGCGGGCTTGCGCCAGCGATTGGCCAAGATCCTGGAGAGACTCGACAGACTGGAGAAGGAGGGATAGAGGATGCGAATCGCACTGTCTGCAGACAACGACAATGGCCTGGATAGCGTGATCAGCCCCCACTTCGGGCGCTGTGCTTTCTACGTCTTCGTGGATCTGCAGGATCGGGACGTGAAGGCCGTCACAGTGGAACCGAACCCTTTCTTCGGACAGCACCAGCCCGGGGCCGTGCCCACGTTCATCAACTCCAGAGGCGCAAACGTGATGCTGACGGGGGGCATGGGGCGGCGAGCCGTGGTGTTCTTCGAGCAGTTCGGCATTGAGGCGGTTACCGGCGCTTCTGGGACCGTGCGTCACGCCCTGGAGCAGTATCTGGGCGGTCAGTTGCAGGGGGCGGTACCCTGTGACGTGAGCACTGCCCACGGCGGCAATGAGTACGAGAAGGATGAAGTCGGCCGGTTGCGCGAAGAGGCCGAGATGCTACGGAAGCAGTTGGAGGACGTGGCCCGGCGGCTCGACAGACTGAGCGAATAGGCTGAATGGTGGATCGGATGCGAGACGCAATCGCTCTACGAGGTCTCACCAAGCACTATGGTGAACTACGGGCCGTCGACGGAATTAGCCTCGACGTACGGGAGGGCGAGGTGTTTGGCTTCCTGGGGCCCAACGGGGCAGGGAAGACTACTACCATTCGCATGCTGACCGGTCTCACGCGGCCGACTGCGGGGCACGCCGAGGTTCTGGGGTATGATCTGGCCCACGAACTGAGCTCCATCAAGAAGCGCACCGGCGTGGTGCCCGAAAGCTCCAATCTCTACGCGGAGCTTACGGCTCTGGGCAATCTGCTCTTCGCGGCCCAGCTCTACGGCGTGCCGCGACGGGAGCGGATCGCCCGGTGCGAGGAGCTACTGGACCGTTTCGGGCTCAGCCAGAAGCGAGACGCTTCCTTCGCCAAGCTTTCCCGCGGCATGAAGAGGGCCTTGACGGTGGCAGCCGCTCTGGTACATCGACCCTCGCTGCTGTTCCTCGATGAGCCGACGACGGGACTGGACGTGATGGCCGCCCGGCGCCTTCGCGCGATGCTCGCCAATCTGAGGGATCAGGGAGTGACCATCTTCCTCACCACGCACTATCTGGAAGAGGCGGAGCGTCTCTGTGACCGTATCGCACTGATCGTGCAGGGGCAGTTGGTGGCCCTCGACACCGTGGACGGTCTGCGGGGCATGGTCGCGAACGAGCCTGCGGTGGAGGTCGTGATTGACCAGGGCAGAGGACACACGGAGACTCGGCGCTTCCTTGGGGGGGATGTTGGGAGCGCGATGGAGGAGGCTCTGGCCCAGACCGAGCCGATTCGCCGGCGGATCCTGTCGGTGAGCTCGGCTCGCCCGACGTTGGAAGAGGTCTTCGTGCAGTTGACCGGGCTGAGCGCCGAAGTCATGCTTCGGGAGAAGGGTGGGCAAGGTAGACTCAATGCTAAGGGATGACCTCCGGGCGATCTACTACATCCTGCGTAAGGATCTGGACACCTACTACTTCAAGCCGCCCAACATCAGTTGGGGAATCTTCTTTCCCTTGGCGTTCATTCTGGCTTTCTCGATTCGGAACCCGGGGAACATGCGCGAGTTGATGCCGGGACTGGTGGCGATGACCATGCTCTTCGGGACCACAGCCATGGAGGCCATCGTCATCGTGCTGGAACGGCGCACGGGCTCGCTGGAGCGCCTGTTGCTGGCTCCCGTGAGTCTGCCGGCGATGCTGGCAGGGAAGGTGTTGGGCGGCATGTGTTTCGGGACAGTGATGTCGCTGCTGGTGCTGGCGGGCACAGCGGTGTTTCTGGGTACCGGTGGCACCAACTGGGTGACCGTTGCGGGAACGCTGCTCCTCTCGGCGGCGGCCTTCTCCTCGCTGGGGGCGCTCGTCTCGGTGACGGTGAAGGAAGTCTTCGAGGCCCAGACGCTGGCAAACTACCTTCGCTTTCCCATGATCTTCCTGGGAGGGGTGTTCGTGCCCTTGACCGACCTTCCGCAGGGGCTGCGTGTGATTGCGGGGCTGTTGCCCTTGACCTACTCGGTGGAGGCAATGCGGCTGGGCATGGCCGGAGAACCGGCAGGCGCCGCAATGCCGGATTTGCTCATACTCGCGGTCTGGACTATCATGTCCTACGGTCTGGCCTGGCGGGCTTTGAGACGACGCCTCGCTTGACGATCTGCGAATGAGTGCTTGAGGGAAGAGCGGCGGAGTATGGAATACAGCGAGAAGGTACTGGAGCATTTTCGCGCTCCTCACAACGTAGGGAGCATCCCAGATGCTGATGGGGTGGGCCAACTGGGGGATGCGTCTTGCGGCGACGTGTTCTACATGTTCATTAAGGTTCAGGATGGTCGACTGAGGGATGTCAAGTACCTGGTCCAAGGCTGCGGGGCGGCGATCGCTACCTGTAGTGCGTTGACCGATCTTGCCATCGGCAAGACTCTGGACGAGGCGATGCGTCTCACCGATGACGATGTTGCCGAAGAGTTGGGCGGTCTGCCTTTAGAGAAGATCCACTGCTCCAATCTGGCAGCCACGGTGTTGCACAGGGCAATCGCTGACTACCGAGACCGGCATCGGATGAATCTGCACGATTGGCGCTCGTTGTACCGGCGCTAGGAGCGGAGGAGCCTGACCGCGATGGCAATAGAGACCCAGGCAATGGGAGAGTGCGAGTCATGATAGTCACTGTAGCAAGTGGAAAAGGAGGCACCGGCAAGACGACCGTGTCTACCAGTCTTGCGTTGGCCATGAGCGCCGGCGAGCAGATGGATGGTAGTACGGCGAGCGTCGGAGAGAATGAGGGCCAGGGGAGGGTGACGTTCCTGGACTGCGACGTGGACGAGCCGAATGCCGGCCTGTTCTTGAAACCGGAGATCACGAGGCGAGAAGAAGTTGGCGTTCTGATCCCCAAGGTGGATTTCGACAAGTGTACCTATTGCGGTCGCTGTGCCGAGGTCTGCCAGTATCACGCCATCGCCGTGGTGGGGCAGAAGGTGTTGATCTTCCCCGAGCTGTGTCATGGCTGCGGGAGTTGCACCTTGAATTGCCCGGAAGGTGCTATCAGCGAAGTCCTGAGAAGAACGGGCACCATCGATATCGGTACTGCTGGGCCCATCATCTTTGGCCAGGGGACGTTGGACATCGGCGAGGCGATGGCCCCGCCCATAATCCGGCAGCTCAAGCAGCAACTCGTGCCCGGCGACTCGAGTGATCGGGTGGTGATCATCGATGCATCTCCGGGCACGGCCTGCCCGGTCGTGGAGGCGTTGCAGGGGAGCGATTTCGCCTTGATGGTGACGGAGCCGACGCCGTTCGGACTCCACGATCTGCGCATGGCCGTCGAGGTGGCACGTGACCAGTTGGGGCTTCCGGTGGGTGTGGTGATCAATCGAACCGGCGTGGGCGATGAGGGTGTGGAGGAGTATTGTGCCCGAGAGAGGATTCCCATCGTGATGCGGATTCCGCTCGACCGTCGCATCGCCGAGGCGTATTCTGAGGGCGTCCCCCTGGTGAAGGCCGTCCCCGAGTACCGGGAGCAGTTCGAGGCGCTGGGTGATCTGCTCAGGGAGGCGCTGTCATGAAACAGTTAGTGATTCTCAGTGGCAAGGGGGGCACGGGCAAGACGACGGTGGCAGCAGCATTGGCCGACCTGGCTTCGCAGGAGATGAGCATCGTCCTGGCCGATGCCGACGTGGACGCGTCCAATCTGGAACTGGTGCTCGCACCTACGGAGTTGCACCAGGAGGCCTTCACCGGCGGACAGGTGGCCGTGATCGAACCCGACAAGTGTATCGCGTGTGGGATATGTGCTGAGGTCTGCCGTTTCGAGGCCGTGGTGCCAGGAGACGAGAGCTATCGAGTGGAGCCGGTCTCCTGCGAGGGATGCGCCTCGTGTTTCTACCAATGCCCAGAGGACGCTATCCGGATGGAGAAGCGGCAGGCCGGGCTTTGGTACCGTTCAGACACACGGTTCGGACCTCTGTTTCACGCGCACCTCTTCGCGGCACAAGAGAACTCGGGCCAGTTGGTCACTCTGGTGAAACAGCATGCCCGCCTACTGGCGGTGGACAGTGGAGCGAAGCTGATCATCGTGGATGGGCCACCAGGGATCGGGTGTCCGGTCATCTCAGCCAGCGCAGGGGCGGACATGGCTTTGCTGGTGGTGGAGCCGACGGTCTCCGGGGTGCATGATCTCGAGAGAGTGCTCGCAACGGTGGATCACTTCGGTGTGCCTGCGTTGGTCTGCGTGAACAAGCACGACATCAACCCGGCTCGGACTGAGGGAATCGCAGCTTTCTGTGCCGAGCGTGGGA
>Ga0180432_10003584_pt1 | contig 21957 bp, 32 predicted proteins | sample SS_ome_10_FD_132414 | JGI IMG/M metagenome (GOLD analysis project Ga0180432, IMG submission 132414) | Hypersaline lake sediment archaeal communities from the Salton Sea, California, USA - SS_1_MS_2 metaG | ecosystem: Environmental > Aquatic > Non-marine Saline and Alkaline > Hypersaline >...
GGGTAAGTTCTATGAACGGGGTGAGGTTCTTGCATCATTTGATCCATGGCTCGAACCGATTGTCACCGAAGTTACCGGAAGGGTTGAATTTGTCGATATTGAGTTGAATAAGAGCTTGCGTGAAGAGATCGATCCACAGACAGGAGCAACAAAGAGGATCATTGTCGAGTATAAGACAGAGCGGTTGCAACCGCGTATTGATATCCATGGTCCTGCTGGGGAGCCGACCACCTATCTCCTTCCCAAAGGCGCCCATCTGCTGGTTATTGATGGTGATAAGACAAAGGCGGGAGCGATTCTCGCAAAAATACCTCGTGAGATAGAGAAGACAAAGGATATTACCGGAGGTCTTCCGCGGGTGGCTGAACTCTTTGAGGCGAGAACACCAAAAGATGCTGCTACCCTCTCTGAATACGACGGGATAGTTGAAATTGGTGATACCGTTAAGAATAAGAGGAAGATATTAATCAAGGATGATAAGAATGACGTGCTGAAGGAGTATCAAATTCCGACGACGAAATTTTTACGCGTTCAGGATGGTGACTGGATCAAGCGTGGAGAAAAGATAGATGATGGACCGGTCGATCCTCACGAAATACTGGAGGTCAAGGGCCATAAGGAGCTACAGAAGTTTCTGGTCAATGAGATACTCGAGGTATACCGGCTGCAGGGAGTCTCTATCAATGATAAGCACATTGAGATTATTGTCAGGCAGATGCTCAGGAAGGTTAAGATAACGGATCCGGGAGACACAAATTTTGTTATAGAGCAGATTATTGATAGATTCGATTTTAAAGACGAAAATGATCGGGTTGTACAGGAGGGAGGAAAGCCGGCGAGTGCGAAACCGGTGCTTATGGGAATCACCAAGGCTGCATTGAACACCGATTCATTTATCTCCGCCGCTTCATTTCAGGAAACGACGAGAGTCCTTACTGATGCGGCCATCAAGGGGAAAGTTGATGACCTTCGCGGATTGAAGGAGAATGTCATCATTGGCCATTTGATTCCGGCAGGCACAGGGGTTCGGCAGTACAGCAAAGTGGATATCTTTAAAGAGGAGATGGGTGATCTTGAAGGTGTCGTGAAGGAGTCGGCTGAATAGCTCCGGAAAGTTCTTGACAAAGTATTGTTGCATAAATGAGTATGCAATTCTTATATTCGCCAGAATGGGGATGGATGCGAAGAGATGCAGCATAACCCCCTTCAGTCCGGTGGATGCAGATTATTATTTTTCAGGGAAATGGGATGCCAACTATCAATCAGTTGATTCGAAGTGGAAGACAGAGTAAGCGGAAGAAGACAAAATCTCCTGCGTTGAAGAAATGTCCGCAGAAGCGTGGTGTTTGTACGAGGGTGAGCACCGTTACTCCCAAGAAGCCGAATTCTGCTCTCCGAAAGGTCGCGCGGGTGCGGTTAACCAATGGTATAGAGGTAACGGCGTATATTCCCGGTGTGGGACACAATCTTCAGGAGCACTCTGCGGTATTGGTCAGGGGTGGTCGAGTTAAAGATCTGCCGGGTGTGCGTTATCATGTTGTACGCGGGGCTCTCGATGCTCTCGGGGTTGAGGACAGGAAGAAGGGGAGATCGAAGTACGGTTCGAAAAGGCCGAAAGCCTGATAATAACTTCAGGTTTGATGCAATCAACAGTCGAACAATCCTGTATACGTATAAGAGGAAGAGAAAACAGGAATACACGAGGATAGTATGCCACGAAGAAGAAGACCATCAAAAAGAGAAATTATTCCCGATCCGAAGTTTGGGAGCAAGCTCATATCGAAGTTCATCAATTGTATGACGCTCAAAGGCAAAAAGGGTGTTTCCGAGACTATTTTCTATAGTGCGATGAATATTATTGAGGAGCGGCTTAAGAAGGATCCCATTGAGGTCTTTTCACAGGCGCTTGAAAATGTTAAACCGGTTGTTGAAGTTAAGTCAAGACGGGTTGGTGGCGCCACCTATCAGGTCCCTATTGAGATCAGACCTGAGCGGAGACAGGCTCTCGGTATACGGTGGATCATACAGAATGCCCGGAAGAGACCCGAGAAAACCATGTACCAGCGACTTGCTGCCGAGTTGACGGATGCGTATAACAGGACCGGAGCATCAGTAAAGAAGAAAGAGGATACCCATAAAATGGCGGAAGCCAATAAAGCTTTTGCACATTATAAATGGTAAGTTCGATAAGGAAGTGCTCTTTTCCTTGATACCAGGGTTCTGCCCTGGTATTTTGGCATATAGCGGTGCAATTATTTGCCTGGCTGTAACGACGATTATACATTTACAATAAGATATTATATTTTTTTACTGCATACGAATTAAGGGATTACATGGGAAGAGACCTGCCGCTACATAGAACCCGGAATATCGGAATAATGGCTCACATCGATGCGGGTAAGACAACCTTAACCGAGAGGATACTCTATTATACCGGAAAAACCTATAAGATTGGCGAGGTTCATAATGGCACTGCTGAGATGGACTGGATGGTTCAGGAAAAGGAGCGGGGGATAACTATTACCGCGGCGGCAACGACGACATACTGGAAGAATACGAGAATAAACATTATCGATACGCCTGGTCATGTCGATTTTACCGTGGAGGTGGAGCGGAGCCTCAGGGTGCTCGATTCAGCGATAGCTGTTTTTGATGCGGTTGCCGGCGTTGAGCCACAATCTGAGACGGTCTGGCGGCAGGCTGACCGATATCGAATACCACGGATATGCTTTATCAACAAGATGGATCGAATCGGTGCTGATTTTGAAAACGCTGTTACAATGATACGCGATAAGCTATTTGCACAGCCGTTGCCGATACAGATACCGATGGGTTCAGAAGACCATTTCAGCGGAATAGTTGATCTGGTGCAGATGAAGGCTATCATATGGAGCGATGCCTTTGGGGAACACTATGATTATGTTGATATCCCACACGAGTTCAAAGATACGGCAAGCGGTTACCGGGAGATGCTTATTGAAAAACTTGCTGAGCATAATGATGATATAATGGAGAAATACATTGAAGGGATTGAACCGGACATTGATGCGATACAGAAAGCCATTCGCCGATCCACGATCAAAACACAGATATTCCCTGTTCTCTGTGGAAGTGCTTTGAAGAACAGGGGTGTTCAACCGGTTCTTGATGCTATAACTGACTATCTGCCATCACCGCGGGATGTATTGCCGGTTCAGGGACACAGTATCAAAGATGATGGTGAGTTGATTGTCCGTGAAGCGGACGATACGGAGCCTTTTTGCGCACTCGTGTTTAAGATACGGTCTGATCCGTATGTCGGGAAGCTTGCATATGCTCGGGTTTATTCAGGGAACATATCCGCTGGTGATACTGTTCTCAATGTCTCAATGAATAAAAAGGAGCGAATTGGGAGAATCCTTCGCATGCATGCCAACGATCGTGAGGATGTAAAAGAGCTTCATGCCGGTGATATTGCCGCGCTCGTTGGATTAAAATCGGTGCGAACGGGAGACACTCTTGCCGGTACTGACAATCCACTCCTTCTTGAGAAGATGGAATTTCCGGAACCCGTTATCTCGGTTGCCATTGAGCCGAGAACGAAGGCTGATCGGGAAAAGCTGGATATGGCGTTGAGCAGAATTGAAGATGAGGATCCAACTTTTCGAGTAAAAATGGATAGTGAAACCGGTCAGAATATCATATCAGGCATGGGTGAGCTCCATCTCGAAATTATTACGGATCGATTGTTGCGTGAGTTCAAGGTTCGTGCCAATGTTGGAAAACCGCAGGTTGCTTATAAAGAGACTATTACGGCGAGCGTTGTTTCGGAATCCACCTATGAGAAGGAGATTGGTGGAAAGAATCAATATGGACACGTGATAATAGAAATGGGATCAGCAGATCCCGGCTCCGGTCTTGTTTTTGAGGATCGTTTGAAGGACAACGAGATACCACAAGAATTTATCGCCGACATCAGGGAGGGGCTCGGTGATGGCATGGCTGCCGGTGTCCTGGCCGGTTATGAGATGGTTGATGTGCGGGTGTCACTGATAGGCGGTTCCTATCGTGTTGGCGAATCGGTTGGCATAGCTTATCGCATTGCGGCGAACGCTGCTTTAAAAGACGGTGCTCGGCGCGCGGAGCCGACACTCCTGGAGCCGATCATGAAGCTTGAGGTGGTGGTGCCCGAGGAATATACCGGTGATGTTATTAATGATATTAATACGCGGCGTGGGAAGGTGGAGAAACTGGATATGCGTGGTTTACTTCGAGTAATAAATGCCCATATTCCGCTTGCTGAGGTTTTTGGTTATGCGACCAGCGTCCGTTCTATGAGCCAGGGGAGAGCATCACATACCTTGCAGTTCAGCCATTATGATATCGTACCGCGGGGTATTACCGATAATATCGTCGACCGGATAATGGGAAGAGTGTAGTTATCGTAACAGGTGAATAAGTCATTGCCTTTTACAGTTGCGAAATATATCTATTTTCTTATATAATCCTGTTGTCTTCCACACGGTTGGAGCAAGAGCAATGATAATGGCTTCTTCATGCTTCTTGCTCTCATCTGCAGCATAATAAGAGAGAAGTATTGCAATACCGCCATTGGATGCTGTTGAAGAGAATTGTGTATAGCATTTATTCCAGCAGTAATGTCGGGGTAACCGGGGTATCCCGATGAGCTTAACTGATTAATTTGTATTAATTTGAAATTTGTTGTTGACAGAAATCACATATATTTTTTGATATACTTTCAACTTTATACACATGTGATTCGTGGAGCAAGGGATTTGCTGATTGAAATCAGTGAAAGGGAGAGTAATCATCTTTTAGGATGATTTATGCATATTCATGAACTGATAAAATCTTCTATAGAGCGATAAGGAAAAAATATTTAAGGAGAGAAACAATGGCAAAGGAGAAGTTTGATAGGACAAAACCTCATGTAAATGTAGGTACGATTGGCCATATTGACCATGGGAAAACAACTTTAACCTCTGCAATTACAAAGTGCCTTACCAATGCTGTTGGTGGAAAGAATAAGCCCGTAACATTTGACCAGATTGACAATGCACCTGAAGAAAAAGCGCGGGGCATTACCATTGCAACGTCACATCAAGAGTACGAAACCGAGAACAGGCATTATGCACATGTTGATTGCCCTGGGCATGCTGACTATATTAAGAACATGATTACCGGAGCTGCTCAGATGGACGCAGCAATCCTTGTTGTCGCAGCTCCTGATGGCCCCATGCCGCAGACGAAAGAACACGTTCTTCTCGCACGACAGGTTAATGTTCCCTATATTGTTGTGTACTTGAACAAGGTGGATATGCTCGATCCGAGCGAGAAAGATGAATTGATTGAAATTGTCGAGATGGAAGTTCGGGATCTCCTCACCAAATACGAGTTCCCCGGTGATGAGGTTCCCATTATTCCTGGCTCGGCACTTCAGGCAATGGAATGTGGATGTGGCAAAGCCGAATGTGAGAAGTGCGGGTCAATTATCGAGCTTGCCAAGGCCCTCGACGAGTATGTTCCTGAGCCGAAGCGTGAGCGGGACAAGCCCTTCCTTATGCCTATTGAGGATGTCTTTTCAATAACGGGCCGTGGTACGGTCGTTACCGGCAGGATTGAGCGAGGTGTCGTTAAAACCGGTGAAGAAGTTGAGATAGTCGGTTTTAGTGAAACGAGAAAGACCGTGGTTACCGGTGTTGAGATGTTTCGGAAGATCCTCGATGAGGGAATAGCCGGTGATAACGTAGGCTGCCTGCTGAGAGGGGTCGGAAAAGATGAAGTTGAGCGTGGGCAGGTTCTTGCAAAGCCCGGGTCAATAACACCTCACAAGAAGTTTGAGGGTGAGGTTTATATTCTCTCGAAGGAAGAAGGGGGAAGACATACACCGTTTTTCTCGAATTATCGGCCGCAGTTCTACTTCAGGACGACAGATGTAACAGGTATCATTGAACTTCCGAGTGGAGTTGAGATGGTGATGCCTGGTGACAATATCAGTATGGTCGTCGAGCTGATTACTCCGGTTGCCATGGAGGAAACACTTCGATTCGCTATTCGGGAGGGTGGAAGAACTGTCGGAGCAGGTGTGGTAACGAAGATTATTGAGTAGTTCAATGGCGTATTTGGCGTTATAAACCTCCCTCCATTTTCGGGGGGAGGCTTTATTGGTATCAAGCTTATTTTAAAAAAAGCTTGATTTCTCGAGAGCCAATAATGATAGTTGGCGGGCCACCGTAGTGTGGTCTGATGTATATTATCAGTTAGTTGTTGTATTTTTTTGTGCCATACAATGAATGAAGGTTGGAATTTATACGTTACTTTTTGAAGGGAATGTTCGGTGGCGAAACTTACAGCTCAAAAAATACGGGTAAAGTTAAGATCCTTTGACGCAAAGTTACTTGATCAGTCGGCAGCAAAAATTGTTGCAACGACAAATAGAAGCGGTGCGAAGGTGGCCGGTCCTATTCCGCTGCCGAGCAAAATTGAGAAATTCTGTGTTCTTCGATCGCCACATGTTAATAAGAAGTCGCGCGAGCAGTTTGAGATCAGAACGCATAAGCGTCTTATTGATATTATTGATCCGAACGAAGATACTATTGAAGCGCTCATGAAGTTAGAGCTTCCTGCGGGAATTTCTGTGGATATTAAGTCCTGATTTATAAATATTTGAGACTGGTGGTTTTTTTGATACGAATTTAGAATCATCTGAACTTCCCCTGTCTGTCGGCTTCGGTTCATCTAACTCATAGAATTGTGGGAACTGCGGATAGGTTATGCTTCTCAGCGATAGAAGAAGGGTAATTTTGAGTGCGCACCGATTCATGATAAGCTTCTTGCTGGGATTTGGAGGAGTCGTTATGGGTGTTGCGTATGGCAAGTAATGAATGAAAAGGATTCCCCAGGGCATTTATAAAGAGGTTTTTTCTCCTGGTTTGGGAATCCATACTGAAACGGGTATCAATGATGAAGAAAGCGCTTATCGGAAAAAAGAAAACAATGACACAGTATATAGATGAAAGTGGTACGATGATTCCGGTTACGGTATGCGAACTCGGCCCCTGTGTTGTCATACAGAAAAAAACACCCGAACGGGACGGTTATGCTGCATTGAAGATCGGGTATCTGGACACAAAGGAGCACCGTTTAACAAGACCTGTTGCTCAGGATATGAAGAAGAGAAATATACCTCTCAAAAAGGTGCTCCGGGAAGTTGAGATTTTCGATGACACTCTCGATCAGGGAAGTGTCATCACCTGTGATATCTTTTCGGAGAACGATACTGTTCAGGTCACCGGCACCTCAAAGGGCAAGGGCTTTGCGGGTGTAATAAAACGTCATGGCTTTCACGGTGGAAAGAAAACACACGGTTCGCATTTTCATCGGGCTCCCGGTTCGATAGGAGCCTGTGCGGATCCCGCTGAAGTATGGAAGGGCAGAAAGATGCCCGGCAGACATGGTGGCAAGCAGGTTACGGTCAAGAATTTGAAAATTGTAAAAATTGTAAAGGACGAGAATCTCGTGTTGATATCTGGAGCAATTCCCGGGAATAGGGATTCTATTATAACTGTTCAGGCGACGTAGGTAATAAGATGATTGTGGATAAATATTCAACCGACGGGAAGGTTGTTGGACAGATTGAGCTGGCTGATTCTGTGTTCAGTGCCGGCATTGATGATGGTCTTCTCTATGCATTGATAACAGCCGCGAACATGAGTCAGTGGCAGGGCACCAGTTCAACGAAGCGGCGTTCTGAGGTGCAGGGGGGGAGCAGCAGGCCCTGGCGGCAGAAGGGTACAGGACGCGCGCGACACGGCACCATTCGTTCTCCCCTCTGGCGTGGAGGTGGTGTTATCTTTGGTCCGCTTCCTCGGAATTCTCACAAAAAGCTTCCCAAAAAGATGAAACGGAAAGCATATCGATCTCTTCTGTCTTTAAAGGCCCGTGAGGGTTCCATTAAGATAATCGAAGATTTCAAGATTGCCGAGGGGAAGACCAGAGAGATGGCACAGATCGGCAAGGTGCTGGATGTTCATAAGGGTGTATTGATAACGGATAGCGAGGATACCCTGCTCAAGAGATCAATGAGCAATATCCCGTGGTTTTATTACAACAACGTGAAGCGTCTTTCCGGCAGGGATATCTTTTATTCGAAGACTGTCGTGATTACCGAAAGTGCTGTTGCATATTTGAATGAGAACTACACGTAGGATGAGTGGTCATGGATTACAATGATGTCATTATAAAACCCGTGCTTTCTGAGAAGAGTACTGATCTTGCCGTACAGAATAAGTACGTCTTTCAAGTTTCGATGAGGGCGAATAAGCATCTCATAAAAAAGGCGATAAAGGAAATCTTCAATGTGATGCCTGAAAAGGTTAATATAATAAGAATGCGGGGAAAGAGGAAGCGGGTCCGGTATCAGTATGGTATTACACCTGCATGGAAAAAGGCGATTATAACGCTGCGAGAGGGCGAGAAAATCGAGCTCTTTGAGGGGCAGTAGGGACGTATCGGGTAATGGTAAAATGTTGATGATACAACGAGGAAGAGAAGTATGGGCATAAAGAAATTCAGACCGGTAACCCCGACACTCAGATTCAAGACGACCGTAACCGGTGATGAGCTTACCGTCAGCAAGCCCTTTAAGCCGTTGACAGCAGGGAAGAAGCAACATGCCGGTCGTGGCTCTGGTGGACGAATTTCAGTGCGAAGACGCGGGAGCGGACATAAGAGAAGATATCGCGTTATTGATTTTAAGCGGAATAAATATAATATCGAGGGGACGGTTGCAACTATCGAATATGATCCCAACCGATCTGCTTATATTGCACTTGTAACGTATAAAGATGGGGAGAAGCGATATATCATTGCGCCTGATAGACTACGAGTTGGCGATACCGTCGTTTCGGGCGAGAATGTTGAGATTAAAATTGGGAATTCCCTCCCGTTGCGGCGAATACCACCGGGAACGAGTATTCACAATATTGAATTGCAGCGCGGCAAGGGAGGGCAGCTGGGACGTTCAGCGGGATCGGAAGCACAGATAACCGCAAAGGAAGGTCATTACTGCCTGGTGAAACTTCCTTCCGGTGAAATACGTAAGATACATGCCGATTGTTATGCGACCATTGGCGAAGTCGGGAAGAAAGATCATGCGAATATATCCCTGGGTAAAGCGGGAAGGTCCCGATGGATGAACCGGCGACCGAAGGTGCGCGGGGTTGCAATGAATCCTATTGACCATCCTCTGGGGGGCGGTGAGGGCAAGTCGTCCGGTGGGCGGCATCCCGTATCGCCGACCGGGAAGCCCACCAAGGGTTATAAGACACGGAAAAAGAACAAGTACAGCAATAAGATGATTGTGAAGAGAAGAGGGAAATAGGCAATGGCACGATCGATAAAGAAGGGACCTTACATCGATATGCGGCTTTTCAAGAAGATCGAGGAGATGAACTCATCGAATGTTAAAAAGACTATTAAAACCTGGTCACGACGTTCCACTATTTTCCCGGAAATGATTGGTCATACTATCATGGTGCACAATGGGAAGAATTTCATTCCCGTGTATATAACCGAGAATATGGTTGGTCATAAGCTTGGCGAGTTCGCACCGACGAGAACCTACCGCGGACATACAAGCAAGGATGACAAGATTGCGAGAAGGAAGAGATAATGGAGACACGGGCCGTTTCAAAATATATACGGATTTCTCCCTTTAAAGCACGTCTGGTTGCAAATGAGATTCGGGGTTATTCATTTCCTGAAGCGGTTGATGTTTTAAAGGCTATCCCGAAGAAGGCCGCAGGATTGATTCTAAAAACGCTCTATTCGGCAGGAGCGAATGCGAAATATCAGAATCCTGATATTATAGAAGACGATCTCTTTATTAAGAAGATTACTATCGATGAAGGGCCAACGATGAAACGATTTCGTCCCCGAGCGCGGGGGAGGGCAACCAGAATTCGCAAGCGAATGAGCAATATTACCATTGTGCTCTCAAACGAATAGAGTATCGGAAATCCCGGAACCATGAGGGGTGAGTAAAGAGGAGGAATGTATCATGGGACAAAAGGTTAATCCGACAGGACTGCGGGTCGGCATCATACGATCCTGGGATTCCGTATGGTATGATGAGAAGAAATCCTATGCCGATAATCTCCATGAGGATTTGAAGATACAGAAGTTCATACAGAAATATCATAAGAATGCCGGCATCGCAAAAGTAACCATTGAACGATTGTATGATAGATTAAATATCAATATACACGCGGCAAGGCCGGGATTGCTTATTGGGAGGAAAGGGGCCGATATTGAAATCCTGAAGAAGGATCTTCAGAGGATTGCCTCAAAAACGGTGTATATCAATATAATTGAGGTCAAGAAACCTGAGAAGATTTCTAAGTTAATTGCCGAGCAGGTAGCGGCTCAGGTAGTATCCCGCTTTCCCTATCGGAGAGCGGTAAAGCAGGCGATAGCGGGAGCAATTCGCGGTGGTGCCCTGGGAATTAAAATCACGGTTTCGGGAAGACTCAATGGAGCTGAAATGGCAAGAACTGAGTCGTACAAGGAGGGAAGAATCCCCCTGCACACCCTGCGAGCTGATATTGACTACGGTTTCGGTGAAGCGCTCACTACCTTCGGTCTTATTGGTGTGAAGGTATGGGTTTATAACGGTGATGTCCTCTCAGGCAAGGAGGAATCCGAGGAGGAGGGTTATACTGTTCAGCGGAAAACGAAGTAGCAGTATACCTTTAAAAGAAGCGCATGTATTTTTTGATAAGAGAATCAGTGTATAATACCGGACAGGGCTACATGACATGTTGATGCCGAAGAGGACAAAGTTCCGCAAAAAGCAACGCGGGAGAATGAAGGGGAAAGCATACCGGGGAGCACATATCGCCTTTGGTGATATCGCCCTGAAGGCCGTCGAGTCGGGTAATATTACAAGCAGACAGATTGAAGCTTCACGAATTGCAATTTCGAGAAGGGTCAAGCGCGGCGGTAAGTTGTGGATCCGGATATTCCCCGATCACCCCGTTACGAAAAAGCCTGCTGAGACGAGAATGGGAAAGGGAAAGGGTAATCCCGAAGGCTGGGTTGCACGGGTAAAAGCTGGGCGCATCCTCTTTGAGCTTGCGGGTGTTGATGAGAAGCTGGCGAGACAGGCCTTTCGGCTGGCATCGTTTAAGCTTCCCGTTAAAACGAAGATTATAAGCGTCCAGTAATCACATTCACCTATGATAAGGAAACGGTACGATGAAGGGGAAGTTACATGAATTAAGTATCGATGAGCTCGACCGAAGCCTCGTGGAGACGAAAGAGGAGCTCAGGAAATTGCGATTCAAGTTGGTTACCAGCAAGGTTGATAATCCGAAGAAATTCAGGGAGTTGAGAAAACATATTGCGAGGATTTTAACGCTTAAGCGAGAATATGCGCTCGGGATAAGAAAACATCGGGGAGAATAACGGTTTTATATTTATAGCCAGAGGAATCGGTAATGGAAAAGAGAAAGCAATATATTGGAAAGGTTGTCAGCAATAAGATGAATAAGACGATTGTGGTTGAGATTGAGCGGTTAATGATGCACCCTTTGTATAAGAAGTCAGTGAGGAGAAATAAACGCTTTAAAAGTCATGATGAACGAGACGAGTGTTCCATCGGCGATATAGTAAAAATTGAAGAAACGAGACCCCTTTCCAAAGAAAAGAGATTCCGGCTTGTTGAGATAATTGAAAAGGTGAAGTAAGCGTGCGGAGCAGTCTCCATAACGGTTTTATGAGGTATTCGGAAAATGATACAGGTTCAAACAATGCTTGACGTCGCGGATAATAGTGGTGTGAAAAAGGTACAGTGCATTAAGATACTAGGAGGAACCGGCCGGAGATATGCCACCGTGGGTGATGTTATCGTTGTAGCGGTTAAGAGCGCTCAGCCCTCTTACGGGCTGAAGGATTCCATAGGGAAAAAAGTCCATGGCAAGGCAGTGCTCAGGGCGGTTGTTGTTCGCACCAAGAAACCGGTCAGGAGAAATGACGGCTCCTATATCAGATTTGATGATAATGCAGTGGCGATAATCGATAGCAGGGGAGAACCACGCGGTTCGAGAATATTTGGCCCTGTGGCGAGAGAGCTGCGCGATAAGAATTTTTTGAAGATAATATCTCTCGCTCCTGAAGTTCTATAGCAGGTGATATGCAATGGTAAAAACACGGTTGAAAAAGAATGATAACGTCGTCGTCATATCGGGCGCTGATCGTGGAAAGCGGGGGAAAATTCTGTTCATTGATAGTAAGAAGGGACGGGTTATTGTCGAGGGTGTCAATAAGAAGAAGAAATTTGTTCGGCCGTCTCAAGAGAACCCGAAGGGTGGAATTATCACTCTTGAGTTTCCCATCAACCTGTCCAATATCATGCTCTTCTGTGATAAGTGCAAGAAGGGCGTGAGGGTTTCCGTTGATACGAAGGGGAAGAATAAGGTGCGCGTTTGTCGTACCTGTGGGAAGACCTATGATTGATTTGAGGTGCGAATCCCTGCATCACCGTTGCTTTCGTGCTTCTTTTGTTGACGAGTGAGCATGATGTCGTTGTACGATAAAATGGGGTAGTAACTATGGTTCCGAGGCTGAAAGAGGAATACGACAAAAACATCAGGAATAATTTGCATAAGAGATTTCAATACAAGTCGATAATGCAGGTTCCCAGGCTTGAAAAGATAGTTTTGAATGTCGGTATGGGTGATGCACATTCCAATCCAAATGCGCTCAATGCAGCAATTGAGGGCCTCACAATGATTACCGGACAGCGTGCGGTAAAAACAACGGCGAAGAAATCTGTTGCTGCTTTTAAAATACGTGACGGTTACGATGTGGGATGTAGGGTGACCCTTCGGGGAAACTATATGTACGAGTTTCTCGATCGTCTCATCAATGTCTCCCTGCCGCGGGTACGGGACTTCCGGGGGCTTTCACCGAAATCATTTGATAATCTCGGGAATTATAATTTCTCGGTGAAGGAGCAGATAGTATTCCCGGAGATTGATTTTGATAAGGTTGAGAGAATACATGGAATTAATATAACCATTGTAACAACTGCTGAAAACAGGGACGAAGCAAAGGCCCTGTTGGATGAATTTAAAATGCCATTCCGAGAATAAGAGGAGAGAGCCTTGGCAAAAAAGAGTATTATAGCCAAACACCGTCAACCGAAGAAGTACAGCGTTCGGGAGTACAATCGATGTCGAATCTGCGGGCGCCCCAGAGGATATATAAGAAGATTTGAAATGTGCCGTATCTGTTTTCGAAAATTGGCAGGTGAAGGCAAAATACCGGGTGTCGTTAAATCATCCTGGTAGCTGGTAATACTAGAATAAGGAGTTATACGGAATATGAGCATGAACACAGATCCTATTGCGGACATGTTGACGAGAGTTCGCAATGCAATTCAAGCAAATCATCTGAGAGTTGATATTCCGTCATCGAAGATGAAGGTTGGTATTGCGAAGATCATGAAGGATGAAGGATTTATAAAGAATTTCAAGGTTATTGACGATAAAAAGCAGAAAATACTCCGTATTTACCTGAAATACGGTGAAGAGAAACAGCCGGCAATATTGAGTATACGACGAATAAGCAAGTCTGGACGACGCGTTTATGTGAAATCCTCGGATCTCAGACCGGTGTATAATAATCTCGGTATTTGGATCTTGTCAACTTCCAAAGGGCTCATTACGAATAAAGCGGCACGGAAGTTAAATGTTGGCGGAGAGGTTCTCTGTGAGATCCTGTAGAATTCTGTAACAGGTGGGCGTGTATTGAAATGTCACGGATAGGGAAACAACAAATCGAGCTACCACAGGGAGTTACCGTTGACTTTACGGATAACATCGTTAAAGTGACGGGACCCCTCGGTGAAGAGCAGCAACAGGTTCATCCGCAAATTGGGGTGACGATTGAGGGCACCGTTTTAACGGTTGTAAATCGTGGTGATGATCGGGACAGAAAACTCGCAGCTTTTCACGGATTGTACCGATCTCTTATAGCGAATATGGTAACCGGTGTCTCGAAGGGATTTGAGCGGGAGTTGCAGATAATAGGAGTTGGATACCGTGCTTCGCAGCAGGACAGCGATGTCCTGTTTCAGCTCGGCTATTCACACAGTATCCTTTTTAGTCCTCCTGAGGGAATTACGCTCGAGGTTCTTGATAATACGAGAGTGGTAGTAAAGGGTATTAGTAAACAGAAAGTCGGTCAGGTTGCCTCTGATATAAGAAATCTGAGACCACCCGAGCCGTATAAGGGAAAGGGCATACGGTATAAGGACGAATACATTCGCAAGAAAGCTGGTAAAGCGGGTAAGGCACAATGAACAGGTTAGAGTTAAAGAGAAAACGGCATCAACGTCGGCGGTTAAGCATTAGAAAGAAGATTAAGACGAGCCCTGATCGTCCGCGTTTGCGTATATACAGAAGTAATAAGAATTTTTATGCACAGATAATTGATGATTCACAGGGCTTCACGATGGTTGCTGCCTCGACACTTGAAAAGGATTTTCCTGCGATGAAGAATCGGGGCAACATTTCAGCAGCGAAAGCTCTGGGGAAGATAATTGCCGAAAGAGCTCTCCAAAAGGGGATAACGGGTGTTGTCTTTGATAGAGGCGGATACCTGTACCATGGGAAGATTAAGGCATTTGCCGATTCCGCAAGAGAAAATGGTTTGGTATTATAGGAGTTATTATTGATGAAGATTGTACAGAAAGTAGTTGAACCTGAGGGATTGGAGCTTACTGAGAAGGTAGTGTCAATTAATCGGGTTGCCAAGGTTGTGAAGGGGGGACGGCGATTTTCCTTCAACGCTCTATCGGTTGTTGGTGATGGAGAAGGTCATGTTGGCGTTGGTTTCGGAAAAGCGAATGAGGTTCCAGAGGCGATACGAAAGAGTGTCGAGAGCGCGAAAAAGAACCTCTACGAGATAAAGCGGAATAAGAGTACTATTCCGCATGCTATAATAGGGAAATTCAAATCTGCAAAAGTCGTTTTGAAACCTGCTGCACCTGGAACCGGAATTATTGCAGGTGCTCCGGTCCGTGCAGTCGTTGAAAAGGCAGGCATATCGGATATTTTAGCAAAGGCCCTGGGATCGCGAAATCCATTGAATATTATCAAGGCGACAATGAATGGGTTGCTCCGATTGCGAAGCTTACAGGAAGCAGCGAAATTTCGGGAAGTTCCCCTTAAGAAAATCATGGAGTAGGTAATCGGAAATATCAATGGCAAAGAAATTATTGGTACGACAGATTAAGAGTAGCATCGGAAGAAAACCGAAGCACCGGGCAACGCTGAGAGCACTTGGGCTCAAAAAGATAAATGCACACCGCATACATGACGATAACCCGGTAATTCGTGGCATGATAGAGAAAGTACATTTTCTCGTGTCGGTTGAGGAGATTGAGAAGTGATGTTTGAAACAAAGTGACTCACGTGGCAAAGGATGATTCAATCTCCCGAAGTACGAGATGAGTACGAATGAGGTATGACACACCATGGAAATGATATATCAGTTAAAAAAGCCGAAATCACTCAAGTCCAGGAAGCGTGTGGGAAGAGGAACTGGCAGCGGTATAGGGAAAACCTGTGGAAGAGGTCAAAAGGGACAGTTGAGCAGATCTGGCAGTAAACGTCGTCCCTGGTTTGAGGGTGGACAGATGCCAATACAGCGACGTGTCCCGAAAAGGGGGTTTACCAATAAGTTTAAGAAAAAATACCAGATTCTGAATCTCTCCCAGCTGTCGAAGCTGGATCTTAAGGATATTGATCAGCGGGTGATGAAAGAGAGAGGATTGATACAAAAGCTCTCTCCGGTTAAGATTCTGGGTGAGGGCGAGATTACAAAACCGTTGAGAGTTCAGGCTGATGAGTTTTCCCGTTCCGCACGGGAGAAGATTGAGAAGGCCGGTGGAGAGGTCATCATACAGCAGTATAGTGAGAAACAGGGGGAAACGCAGAAAGAGGCATAGCGTAGTATTATGGGAGCAATTGCGAGTATTTTTAAAATACCTGAGCTGAGGAAACGAGTATTCTTTACACTCTTTATTCTGGTGGTATATCGGATTGGCGCCCATATACCGATTCCGGGAATCAATGTTGATGCGTTAAGTGAATACTTCAAGGAGGCAGGGAGAAGCGGTTTGCTGGACTTCTTTGACCTCTTTGCCGGTGGAGCGCTGAAGCGATTTACCATATTCGCTCTGGGAATTATGCCTTATATCTCTGCATCGATCATTATGCAGTTGCTCAATGTCGTTATCCCTGCTCTTGAACGGCTTTCAAAGGAGGGGCCCGAAGGTCAGAAGAAGATCAACCAGTACACTCGATATGGAACCGTTTTCCTCTGTGCGGTACAGTCACTGGGATTGACCTTCTGGATGAAATCAATGTCGTCACCGACAAAGGGGAGTGTTGTTCCAAAGGATGCGGGCATCGGTTTTATTATAATTGCCGTTGTGGCCATTACCACGGGAACCATGGTATTGATGTGGCTTGGAGAGCTCATCACCGAGCGGGGAGTGGGGAACGGCATCTCACTTCTGATCTTTGCGGGAATTGTCGTTCGCGTTCCGGCTGCATTTATGGAAACGATGAAGCGAATCGTATCTCAGAGTGATCCGATAATCGGAGTTATTCTCATTGGCATATTTGTGATGGTAGTTGCCGCTTCTATTCTCCTGACGCTGGGAACACGTAAGATACCGGTACAGTACGGGAAACGCGTCGTTGGCAGACGAATGGTGCAGATGACTTCGCAGGCGATTCCTCTGCGGGTCAATGCTGCGGGTGTTATTCCAATTATTTTCGCTTCATCGGTTATTCTCTTTCCAACACAGATTGCGAATATAATGAAGGTGAGCGAGTATCCGATATTTAATACGATTCAGTTCTGGCTGTCGCCGGGGCAGATTCCCTATATGATTATTTACGGTTTATTAATTGTATTCTTCTGCTATTTTTATACCGCGATACAGTTTAATCCGGTGGACATTGCAGATAATTTGAAGAAATACGGAGGATTTATCCCGGGGATACGTCCGGGAAAGAATACCTCTGATTTCATTATGAGAATATTAAACAGGGTAACCCTATCGGGCTCAATCTTTTTGGCATTAATTGCGATTACGCCGGATTTCATTATTCGCATATGGCCCGAAGAAGTACCGGCTGAGATGGCATATCTCTTCGGGGGCACTTCGCTTCTCATAATTGTTGGTGTTGCTCTGGATACGTTGAAGCAGATTGAATCGCAGCTCTTAATGAGACATTATGATGGATTTTTCAAGAAAGGGCGCTTAAAGGGGAGACGTTAAAAGGTTTACCCCTCAAAGGATAATATCGTTGCACGAGTAGTATACATTGGGAATTTATATTTATAATAGTGAGCAAATTGGTTTAATAGAGAAGGCGTGTTTGATTGCAGCTGAGGTTTTGGACGAGATTGACGAGGCCATCGGCGAGGGTATCTCCACCTATGAGCTCGACAGATTAGCGCGAAGCGTTATTTCGGAGAAGGGAGCGAAACCGGCATTTCTCGGCTACCGGGGTTTTCCCGCAGCCATTTGTGCATCTCCCAATGAGGTGGTGGTACATGGCATACCTCGGAAGGATGTGATACTCAAGAATGGCGATATCATCGGCATTGATGTGGGGACTTTTCTTGATGGATACTTTGGTGATACAGCCAGGAGCTACAAGATAGGCACCGTTGATGCTAAAACCGAAGAATTGCTGCGCGTTACGAGGGAATCGCTCTATGCTGCAATTGAGAAATGTAAGGTGGGGAACAGGATATCAGATATATCACACGCGGTAGAGAGTTATGTTACGAAATATGGTTTCTCTCCCGTTCGGGACTTCGTCGGTCACGGTGTTGGGCGCAATCTTCACGAGGAGCCATCCATTCCTAATTTTGGAAAACCGGGGAAGGGTCCACGGCTTAAGGAGGGAATGGTCTTTGCAATAGAACCGATGATAAATATGGGAACCTATGCTGTTGAGGTTGATGAAAATGACAAATGGACAGTCTATACGGGTGATAGACAGCTTTCGGCTCATTTTGAGCATACTGTTGCAATGGTGGGCGGGAAGGGGAAGATTTTAACCCGCGGTAAGAATTACCATTAATGATAGAGAGTTATAATGCCAAAGGAAGAACCAATAGAAGTCGAGGGTATTGTCATCGAAACATTGCCAAATGCAATGTTCAGGGTGAAGCTTGAGAATGGACATCTCGTTCTCGCGCATATATCCGGCAAGATGAGAATGCACTATATCAGGATATTGCCCGGAGATAAGGTAACCGTTGAGCTCTCACCGTATGATCTGAGTCGGGGAAGGATAACCTATCGGACGAAGTAAATCGGCTCAACATCTTCAGGAACTCGAGTTCTTCATTTCTGGCTATCGGTAAGGGGGAGTGTATTGCTATGAAAGTGAGAGTATCGGTAAGGAAAATTTGCAGTGATTGTAAAATTATAAAGCGTCACGGCGTCGTTCGTGTTATTTGTAAGAATCCACGGCATAAACAGCGGCAGAAGGTACGAACGCCGAAAAGAAAAGTATAGGGTGAGGATGCTATGGCACGTATATCAGGAGTCGATCTCCCAAATGATAAGCGAATTGAAATTGCGTTGACCTATATCTATGGCATAGGCCTCTCATCTTCTCAAAAGATAATTGCTGAGTCTGGTGTTGATCCGGATAAACGGGTACGCGAGCTGGAGGATGATGAGATAAACAGGCTGAGAAAGACCATAGAGAAGAGCTACAAGGTTGAAGGTGATCTGAGAACTGAAGTGGCAATGAATATCAAGCGGTTGATGGATGTTGGCTGTTATCGTGGATTGCGACATAGAAGAGGGCTTCCCGTTCGTGGACAGAACACGAAGAATAATGCCCGGACGAGGAAGGGTAATCGGAGACCGGTTTTAAGTAAGAAGAGGAAATGAGGGGTGCATTATAAGTGAAACAGAAGAGAACAAAAAAGCGAGAGAAGAAGAACGTTCCGGTCGGCAAAGCCTATATTCAGGCTACCTATAACAATACCATCGTAACGCTTACCGATATGGAGGGAAATGTTGTCGCATGGGCTTCTGCAGGCGGTGAGGGATTTAAGGGCTCGCGAAAGTCAACCCCCTTTGCTGCACAGACGGCTGCGCGAGTTGCTGCTCAGAAGGCGATCGATTCTGCAGGAATGAAAACCATTGAGGTGCTCGTTAAGGGGCCGGGGATTGGACGAGAGGCTGCAATACGGTCGCTCTCTCAGTCGGGATTATCGATAACGAAGATTAAGGATGTTACTCCGATACCGCATAACGGGTGCAGACCGCCAAAGCGCAGAAGAGTGTAGGAGAGGATATCATGGCTAAATATACGGGACCATCATGTAAAATATGTCGAAGGGAGATGACGCGGCTAATGTTAAAGGGGCAGCGCTGTCTCTCGGATAAGTGTGCGCTGAAGAAGAAGAAATATCCTCCTGGCCCTCCCCGAAAGCGGCGATCAAAGCTCTCCGAGTATGGTATTCAGTTGCGGGAGAAGCAGAAAATACGGAAGAGTTACGGACTTCTGGAAAATCAGTTTCGTCGCCTGTTCAAGGAGGCATCACAGATGAAGGGGGTAACTGCTGATAACATGCTCTCTCTTCTCGAGCGAAGACTCGATAATGTTGTCTATCGAATGGGTTTTGCATCATCGCGTATGCAGGCACGGCAATTTATTCAGCATCGACATATGATCGTTGATGGTATTATAGTAGATATACCCTCATTTCGGGTCAAGGAGGGAATGGTTGTCGAGGTTGTGGATCAGTTTAAGAATAATGTTATGGTAGAGGATGCAATTAAGCTTTCGAAAGCGGTCGGCTCGATACCGGAGTGGGTTGATGTCGAGTTTGAGGCAAAAAAAGGCAAGATACTTCGGTTACCGGAACGCGAGCATGTCACCGGTAATTTTAGTGAGCATTTAGTTGTTGAGCTTTACTCAAAGTAAGGAATTGAAAATGGCAAATATGATAAGGTTCTCTCTCAGCACTTCGGGGAGAGAGGAGCGTACCCTTTATATTGGAGGTAAGAATGTCCCCGAGAAGTCTATTAAAGGGTTTTAAGCGACCGAGCAAAATACAGTTTGAGCACGATGAGCTTCAAGAGCACTATGGGAGATTTATCGCTGAACCTTTTGAGAAAGGTTATGGTTTGACTATTGGCAATTCCTTGAGAAGGGTGTTGCTCTCCTCAATCGAGGGAGCGGCCATAACCGCGATCAAAGTTGAAGGGGTACCTCATGAATTTTATTCTATCGATGGGATATATGAGGATGTCACAAGGATAATCTTGAATTTGAAGAAGCTTCGATTTAAATATCACGGTGAAATACAAAAGGTCCTGCATATTGTCAAGGAGGGACCTGGTGATCTCGTTGGTGAGGACTTCAATACTGATCCCGATATTGAAGTTATGAATCCGGAGCTTAAGATAGCAACACTGAATGAGGATGGGAAGATTGATATGGAAGTTGAGATCAGAAGGGGACGAGGGTATATCCCCGCTGAGCTCAACAAGAGCAATACAGAAACCGTTGGTGTCATACCGATTGATGCGATATTTAGCCCGGTCAGAAAGGTCAATGTGAAAATTGAGGATACCCGGGTTGGGCAACGGACTGATTATGACAAGCTCATCCTGGAGATCTGGACTGACGGTTCAATCACCCCTGATGATGCACTTGCACATGCTGCGAAAATCATCAAGGATCACATGACTATATTTATCAATTTTGAAGAGGAGATTGAGGACGAAGCTGAGGTCGTTGATGAGAGTCTCGAGAAAATGCGGGTGCTCCTCGCGAAATCGGTTGATGAGCTTGAGCTCTCGGTGAGAGCGTATAACACCCTCAAGAGTCTCGACATCTCGTATCTCGAACAGCTTGTTCAGAAAACCGAGGACGAATTGAAGAAATCAAAACACTTCAGCGAGATAATTCTCAAGGAGATTAAGGATAAACTCGAGGAATTGCATCTGAGTCTTGGTTTGAAAGGATGATCGCTTCAAAGAAGATACAGGAGATGAAACTGCCGTTTCGGCAGATGAAGTAGATTTTCGGAGAGAAGCATGAGACATCGAAATAGTGTAAAGCAATTAGGAAGAACCAGCGCCCATCGGAAGGCGATGTTTTCAAATATGGTGACCTCCCTTTTCAAGCATGAGCGAATTATTACGACAAAGCAGAAGGGAAAAGAGCTGAAGAGGATATCCGAGCGGTTGATAACCCGCGCACGGAAAAATCTTGAGCTCACGGATGAGCAGGTTGGCGAGAAGCTGCACCATAAACGGATTGTAATGAGGCGTATTCATGACAGAGATATCGTAAAAAAACTCTTTGATGATATTGCGCTCCGCTATAAGGACAGTAATCAGGGAGGGTATGTCCGACTCTATCTTCTTGGGAAACGTCCCGGGGACGCTGCCGAAATGGCGTTAGTAGAGCTCGTCAAGAGAAAGGCAGCCGAGAGTGAAACGAAACCACAAAAAGAGAAGAAAGAGAAGCGTGGGAGGAAAAAGGATAAGGACGGAGAAAAGGCGAGCGAATAGCCATTCCCTCCTCAACACTATACATACCACCGGGAAGTTCGTCTCCCTATTCCTGAGGTTTTTCAGAGGGCCCCTTCACCTTCGAAATGCGCTGCAGTTCGTGAGAGTGTATTAATTTCAGATTGTCGTTTGCATCAACCTTGAATTCCTGAGGAATCCGATCGTCAAATATCGGGTTGGGATCGAGCGAGACAAGGTTCTTCTGATATCTCTTGAGAATTGTTGTCACCTCGTTTACCTTGAGTATTTTGTGAATTTCTATCCCGTACTGCTTCGCCTGCCGACAATCTGATATAACTCGCCAGTATCGGTTGATAAGA
>Ga0180432_10003586_pt1 | contig 21949 bp, 19 predicted proteins | sample SS_ome_10_FD_132414 | JGI IMG/M metagenome (GOLD analysis project Ga0180432, IMG submission 132414) | Hypersaline lake sediment archaeal communities from the Salton Sea, California, USA - SS_1_MS_2 metaG | ecosystem: Environmental > Aquatic > Non-marine Saline and Alkaline > Hypersaline >...
GAGGAGTACGTGGGAGGTTAAGGATTCCCTACAAAGCCGGAAGCGGTAAGGAGTCCATCTCGAGAAGGCATTCCCACAGCCATATGGCTGGGAATGCCTTCTCAAAAAAGGGGAGATGCTATGAACACAGGTGAATATGCGCTGCGGGCGCGAGTCACGCAGATGGGGCTCCGCGTGCGAAAGGTAATGCGGAAACCACAGTTCTGGTTCGGGTTTGCCACGCTGGTCCCGGTATTGGCTTACTACATACTCTTCAGCTTCCGGCCGATATTTCGTGCCTTCTGGATGGCCGTGGTGGACTACAAGATCCTGCACCCGAAGGCCAGCGAGTTCGTTGGACTGGCCAACTTCCAGCAGGCCTTTGAATACGATTTGTTTTGGATATCTGTTCGTAACACCCTCGTCTACGATGGTATCTACATCCTGGTACAACTACCCATGGCCATCTTTGTATCTGTCTGCCTGACCACCGTTGTCCGCGGTCGTCGTTTCTACCAGTGGGCCGTCTTCCTTCCAGTGGTGGTCTCCCTGGTCGCTGTCTCATTGCTGTTCAGGATGCTCATGGAGCCTCAACATGGGACTCTCAACCGGATCATTCGATCGCTAGGCATGCCCACCTTTCCATTCCTCACCAGTAAAAAAACGGCGCTCTACTCTGTAATTGGGGTGGACCTGTGGAAGGGCCTCGGCTATTATGTTGTCCTTATCTCTACGGCGATGCTGAACATCCCGGAGGAATACTATGAGGCGGCCAAAGTAGACGGCGCCAGCAGCTGGCAGAATTTCCGACATATCACCGTCCCCCTGTTGTCCAACACCGTCGCCTTGGTGCTGGCGCTGATGGTCATCTACGGTCTGCAGGTCTACACCTCAGTCACAGTCTTGCCGGGCGAGGCTGGCGGCCCCGCTCGGGCGACGTACGTGATGAATCTCCTGGTGGTGACGGAGGCCTTCAACTATATGCGCTTCGGTTTGGCCACGGCGATCTCCTTCACACTGTTCCTCTTCATATTGCTGGTCACTGTGATTCAACTGAGGCTAACCAGGCGCGCGTGGACCTACTAGCCAAGGCACAGAAAGGAGTTTCTCATGACTTCTACCGCGGTTTCTGCCCGTGGCGGGCGCGGCGTTGGTCGCATATTAGGACGGCTAGGCGCCCATACGGTGATGATCATCGTCACTTTGTCTGCAATCCTGCCCTTTGTCTGGATGCTCATCAGCTCTCTAAAACCCTTTGCGGAGCTTATTGACGTTCACAACCCCTCGATTTTGCCTCAGAACCCGACCTTGGAAAACTACGAGGAGATCTTGCTCCGCGTCGGGTTCCTGCAGGCGATGCGCAACAGCATCCTGGTCGCGGTACCCAACACGGCGGCGATACTCTTCACCTCTACCGTGACAGGCTATGTCTTCTCCAAGTACGACTTCTGGGGGAAAGAGAAGCTCTTTACACTCATCCTGTCAACGATGATGGTTCCCTTCGCCGTCCTTCTCATACCGCTCTACATCACCGTCTCCGATCTGGGACTGATCAACCGACTGGAAGGACTCGTTGTCACCGGACTCTGTTCCACCTTCGGCATCTTTCTTATGCGGCAGTCAATGGAGGACATCCCTAACGACTACTTGGACGCCGCGCGCATTGACGGAGCGGGAGAATGGTGGATCTACACTCGGGTGATAATCCCCCTCTCGACTGCCCCCATAGGGGCGCTGGCCGTCTTTACCTTTCTTGGTCAGTGGGACAACTTCCTCTGGCCCAGTGTCCTCCTCACCTCGTCGGAACTCCAGACACTACCCCTGTTTCTAGCCGGGCTGCGTAACCTTTGGGTTCAGCGTTACGACATATGGTGCGCTGGTGCCATGCTGACCGTGGCCCCCGTGATGACTATCTACACGTTTGCCCAGAAGTATTTCATCCGCGGGCTTGCCATGAGTGGGCTCAAAGGCTGAGAGCACGGGGGAGTTGAGCACACCGGCATTGAGATGTGCCTGGCAAGCACCAAGATCTCAGAATTGCTGCTCTTTGAAGCTGTACACTGAGTGAGTATGCAGTATGACAGAACGTCAAGACAGGGGGTCCTAAAGGAATGAGCGAAACTGCGTTTAAGGTCATTATCGCTGACTCGATCTCTGAGCACACCACGATCGAAGCGGAGATGGAAGTGCTGTCCAGGATCGAGGCCAGTGTCACCCAATATGACTGCCACACCGAGGATGAGATCATCGCGGTTGGCCACGACGCCGATGCCCTTATGGTGATGTTGGCCCGTACCCCCATCACAAGCAGGGTCATCGAGGCCCTTACACGGTGCAAGATCATCGCCCGCTGTGGAATAGGGGTGGACAACGTGGACCTGGATGCGGCCACAGAGAGGGGCATCCTCGTGACCAACGTACCCGACTATTGCATTGACGAGGTCTCCGCGCACGCCGTGGCCCTGCTGCTCGCCTGCGCCCGGAGGATCGTCTTCATGGACAAGATGGTACGGCACGGTGGATACGACTCGGCGGCGGCCCGGCCGGTTCATCGGTTGACCGGTAGTACCGTCGGGCTGGTGGGCTTCGGGCGGATTGGCCAATCAGTGGCACACAAATTACGAGGCTTCGGTCTGCGACTGCTGGCCTGCGATCCATTTGTGCCCGATGAAACGGTCAGGGAATATGGCGTTGAGCCGGTGGAGCTTGAGAAGCTGCTACGCGAGTCAGATTATGTCTCCTTGCACGTGCCTGTCACACCGAACACACGTCATTTGATCGGTGCGGAGCAACTGTCAATGATGAAACCTACAGCGTTCCTGATCAATACCTCCCGGGGGGGGCTCATTGATCAAGGGGCGCTCATCCAAGCCCTACAAGATGGGACAATTGCTGGTGCCGGACTTGATGTCTTGGAGCAGGAACCCCCCGCCCCAGATGACCCGTTGCTGCGACTTGACAACGTAACCCTTACCCCCCACATGGCCTACTATTCTGAAGCCGCCCTGCGCGATGCGAAACGTTTGGTCGCTGAGGAGGTTCTGCGCGTCCTGAGTGGACAGCCACCTCGCAATGCGGTCAATGAAGTGGCCTGGCTCAATGCTCAAAAAGAAGGGTGAGCACGACGTGAGTGATGAGCGATTCGTAGCGCGAGGAAGGTACCCTGTACCCACCACATGGAGGCGCTATACGGCATCCTCGACCGGCTGCGCGCCCGCTATCCGCACCTACTGCTGGAGAACTGCAGTGGCAGCGGGGGACGGACCGAACCCGGCCGACGGCTCGCGGGCCGTGGCGGGGATCTTCCGCTGCCTGGGGGATGCCGAGGATTTCTATCTATTCCGGCCCCGCGGACTGGACGGTCAGCGACGCTATCGGGTGACCCTCGACAATTATGGGGCGTCGCGGGAGGTTGAGGCCCTGGAGCTGATGCTCGACGGGCTGGTCATTCGGCTGCCTTCGCCCATGACCTCGGAGCTTCTGTTATTCGAGACCCTGGAGTAGCTGATAAGACCGAGCCCAGGGAGAACTACGGGAGGAAAGGAGATGCGGTCTATGTGGAGCATTCCAAGCCATCTTCCACATCGTTTGGCCATTTGCTACTTTGGGCATGACTGGTTGAGCGCCAGTCTGCCTGGCGATCACTTTGCAGACCTGGAGCGTGTGGTTGCCGAAACCAAGGATCGAGGATACAACTGCATCCGTGCGGAGATGGGTCTCGATTGGATGTTCGACATAGAGGGCCGCCGCCGAGGCCCCGTGGAACTCACCGATTGGGTCCCGGGGGCCAGCTCCAACCTCCACTGCATGGACGGCAAGGGCGGCGCGCGCTACGACGTGTTCGACCGTGTGATTCGACTCTTCGAGCTGGCCAAGCAGCACGATCTGTACGTCATCACCACCACCTGGACCTATTCCGAGAGCACGCCCTGGCTGGCCGAACAGTCCATACGCGATGAGATATTCGCCATTCCCGTCGAGCGGCGGTTGCTACACATGGCCGAGCAATACCACCGCCTGTTGACCGCCCTCAAGGGGCGCGGCCTCCATCGGCACGTCGCCTTCGTCGAGGTACATAACGAAATCATCCACGACAACTTCCCCCTGGGGGAGGCAAACAAGCGGGCGGCTAGGGAAGCCATCGCCTTCTTGCGCGAGCGTCATCCCGACCTGCTCGTCACCGTGGACTATTCGCAGCTCATCCCGGAGATGGTGCCTGACAACGCTCAGGTGGTTGACCACCACGTCTACGTACAGGGCCTCATGCAGGCCATCCTCCGAAAGGCCGGGATCGGTTGGGGACAGGGGGTGCCTGATCCTGAGCACAATGTGCTGTTGCGTTGGCTGCTCAAGCCAGATCCTATGCCCTGGAAGGAGTTCCTGCCCCGGGTCGAACGGGTGGCCCGCTATTCCCTTTGGGGCAGCAACGCGGCCCTGATGTGGTTCTATGACAACTTGGATGTCGAACGCTATGACTGGTGGTGCCTGCGGCATTACGGCGAGTATGTACCCCTGATGGAGTTCGATCTCCAACAGCGCTTCAGAGCGGCGGGCGATTTCAGCGCCAAGGTCGATCTTCCCGCCGTCGTAGATGAGGGATACGTTCTCTACCCGCCCCGTCGGTCGCACTTCGTCCAGACTGCGGCCGGCCGGTGGATCGCACGTACTGCCGTTGAGTCGGCCATCGCGGCCAACCACTGGGGCATCCTGGCCGAGGACTACTTCCGGCCGAACACGCTATCCTGGAACGACGAACGTGAGATCGCCTTCATCCGAGAGCTCAACCAGCGGATCATTGAGAGCTAGGTCAAGTCTGCCATTTGGTTTCGTCACCGATAAAGAACCGTGGCGCATGAGGACGCCACCAGGAGGATAGAATATGTCTGCTTTCACTTGGGATCCAGAGAATCTGCCCTTCTCGTTCCGATATGGGGGCCAGCCCTCGCATACTCAATTGCCCGATTGGGATCGCGAGGAGACAGATGGGGGGCAAACGCGCCACCTGAGCTTCACCGACCCCGAAACTCAGCTATGCGTGAGGGTACACCTGCGCAGCTTCAACGATTTCGACGCCTTCGACTGGGTGCTGGAGTTCGAGAATCAGGGCACATCCGACACACCGATTATAGAGGACATCCTTCCTCTGGACACAAGCTGGCCGGTGCCCGAGGGAGATTGGGCCATATTGCATTATGCCAATGGCAGCACCTGCCAGGTGGATGACTTTGAGCCAAAAACGGAGTGGATCAGGTCGAGAACGAGCATCCGTCTGGCGCCGAAGGGCGGTCGGTCATCCAGTGGGGTCCTGCCCTTCATGAACCTGCAGCTAGGTGATCATGGCGTGGTACTGGGCATCGGGTGGACCGGCCAATGGGCTGCCTCCTTCGAGCGAAACGAGCAGGGCGTGTGTGCCACCGCGGGTATGGAGCGTACCCATCTACGGCTGCACCCGGGTGAGCGGATCCGCACGCCGCGAATACTGACCATCAACTGGGAAGGCGACGATCCCGTTCGAGGCAATACCCTTCTTCGCCGAATCATCCTCGACCACTACACGCCTCGGATTGATGGCGATGTGGTTATGCCGCCCATCGCGCATAATACTCAGGCCACCTACTACTGGACCGGTGAGATGGACGAAGAGGGTCAGATCGCGGCAGCCAGACGAGTAGCCGAGCTGGGAGCTGAAGCCTTCTGGATCGATGCGGCCTGGTTTGGAGAGCAAAGGGAGCATCGAGAGTGGGCCTCGAATGTGGGGAACTGGTACTATCGCAAGGACGCCTTCCCTCGCGGTTTGCGTCCGGTAGGCGAGGCGGTCCACGAATCCGGGATGGAATTCGTGCTCTGGTTCGAGCCGGAGCGCGCCTACAAAGGCAGCCTCATCCATAGAGAACATCCCGAATTTCTTCTGTGGTTCGACCAGAACCCAGGCTCTGGCCTGGTCAATCTGGGGATGCCGGAAGCTCGTGTCTACATCACCGACATACTTTCCAGGATCATCTCCGAGTCCAAGGTGGACATCTATCGTCAGGACTACAACGTCGAGCCGTTGCCCTATTGGCAGGCTGCCGATGCCGAGGATCGCGTCGGCATCACGGAAGCCAAATACATCGAGGGACTCTACCAGATGTGGGACGAGTTGCGCCAGCGGCATCCTGGCCTGGTCATCGACAACTGCTCCGGTGGTGGACGACGGATTGACCTGGAGACAACCTCGCGCTCTTTTCCCTTGTGGCGATCCGACTTCTCGGACATCGGAGGGCCAGCCTACGGCCCCTGGCTCCAGATCGGAGATCAGGTTCAGACCGCTGGACTCTCGCGCTGGGTGCCCCTTCACACAGGTGCGGTATGGTCCTACACGCCCTACGCGTTCCGCAGCGCCATGGCTGCCGGAGTCCAGATCTACACCGATGTCCGGACCCCCGAATTTCCCTCCGAAGCGGCCAGACGGGCTATCGCCGAGCTGAAGAGCCTGCGACCTTATTATCTGGGAGACTTTTACCCGTTGCTGCCCGCGAAGGCTGTCTCTCACGACTGGTGCGCCTACCAGTACGATCGTTCAGAGCTCGGCGAGGGGTTTGCCGTCTTTTTGCGGCGGTATGATAGCCCCTTCCCGACCATGGAGGTCGCGCTGCAGGGAATCGACGAACAGGCGGAATACGAGGTCAGCCTGACCAAGGATTTTGATGAGCCGCCCTATGCTCGAATGGACGGCACGGAGCTGCTCTCCATGACTATAGAGATCGACGACAGGCCAGGATCCATCTTGCTCAGGTACCGCCGAGCGAGATAGACGGAGCACGATCAGCGGCAAAGAGGCCGGCCCGCTTTTCGTTACGCACGGGCCGGCTACCTCGCCGGGAGCGACCATCGGTGTGCTGACCAAGCTCGGTTGAGCACAACAAAGAAGGAACGAGCTACGAAGAGGAAAGGAGTTACTGCTGTGGGTGATGGTCCACCGCACGCATTGCGTGAGATCCTGACTTCGCTACAACCGACAGAAGAGCAAGTGCCTCGGCTGCCTTTTTCCTTCGTCTACGACGGCCAAGCGTCCTCTGATCTGCTGGCGAAATGGCCCCGCAAGGTGACCGAAAAGCGTTTGGACGCCGAGCGGGCGCAACGAGTCCTGGCCTTCACGGACCCGGACACTGGCTTGGCCTGCGAGGCACAGGTGACCTTGTTTTCCGACTTTCCCGCGGTTGAATGGGTGCTACATTTTCACAACCAAGGAGAGGCCGACACGCCAATTCTGGAGCAGGTCAACTCCCTGGACGCCGCCTGGCCCGTGCGCGACGAAGAAAAGCTGATGCTCTACCGGTCGCGGGGGAGCAGCTGCCTGGCGACCGACTTTCAGCCCATCGACCAGGAACTCTCTCCGGGGCAATCCGTCGCCTTTGCCCCCGTTGGAGGGCGATCCTCCAATGGGGCTCTACCCTTCTACAGGGTACAATGGCCAGGCGGCGGCGTCTGTGTGGCCGTCGGATGGTCCGGGCAGTGGAGAGCCTGTGTCTCAAGAGACGATCATCTGAGGATCCAAACAGGGCTGGATCTGGTTCATACGAAGCTTCACCCCGGCGAGAACATCCGCGCGGCCCGAGTGCTCATGGTCTTCTGGGAGGGCGACGACCACCAGCGAGGTCACAACCTCTATCGACAGTTGGTCCTCAAACACTACACACCGCGCGTGCATGGCCAACTTCCCTACCCTATCGTCTCCCATGCCTCTTCATACGACACGTCGCACGAAACCAACGAGGAGAACCAGCTAGAGTTCATCCGGGCCTGCAAAGAAACAGGTTTGGAAGGGTACTGGTTGGATGCCTACTGGTTCGAGGGCTACTTTCCCCATGGCGTCGGCAACTGGGCCATTCCCATAGAGCAGACGGTGCGCAAGAAGGACTTTCCCCATGGGTTAGAAACGTTATCGGACGCCTGCCGCAAGCTGGGACTTAAGTTCATCCTGTGGTTCGAACCAGAGCGTGTAGCCCCAGAAACGTACATTGATCGCGCTCGTTCCCATTGGGTTCTGAGAGCCTCAGATCAGCAGTGGGGGTTATTCAACCTGGGGGAGCCCGAGGCCCGCAAGTGGATGACGGATTACCTGTGCCGGTGTATCGAGGCTTACCGCTTGGACGTGCTGCGCATCGACTTCAACATGGACCCTCTGGCCCATTGGCGAGCGGCGGACTCGTCGGACCGCCAGGGCATGAGCGAAATCAAATACGTCATGGGCCTCTACCAGATGTGGGACGAGATCATCGAGCGATTCCCGGATATCTTTATCGACAACTGTGCCAGTGGAGGGCGACGTATCGATCTAGAGACCAACCTACGGTCGATACCCATGTGGCGCTCGGACTACAACGACAACAACATGATGCGAGGCGACCCCATCGCCGACCAGGGCATGACAATGGGCTTGAGCATCTTTATGCCCATCAACGCTGGTCCGACCTGGCGCACCGACCCTTATTACTGGAGAAGCGCCAACGTCGGCGGCCCCATGCCTTACTGGGACATACGCCAAGATGACTACTCGCGCGAGAAACTCAGACAGGCAATCCAGGAGACCCTGGAGCTGCGCCCCTACCTTACCGGCGATCTATGGCACCTGACCGACAACACGCTGGATACCAGGGCCTGGGCCGCGTACCAGTTTCACCGGCCAGAGCAAGATGATGGATTCGCCTACTTCTTTCGGCGTAAGGATTCGCCCTATCCGGCACTTGAAGTCACACTGCGAGGCGTGTCGTCCAACAAGAGATATGACGTATTCTCCTATTATGGCTACGAGTTGGCTCACAGGGCAGTCCTGACCGCAGAGGAACTTCAGAGCTTCAAGGTGGAGATCGATCAGCGGAACGGTAGCCTGTTGGTGAGGTACAAGCCACACGTAGCGGAAGGTGAGCGATGACCGATCTACCGATGGACGCTAGCGCGTCTTTGTCCGGCGGCTGAACCAGCGCGTCCTGGGAAGCCGGCCGAATCCAGGATGCTACGCACAGAGGCGCGGTGCCAAGAGTCAAAGAGCGACAGCGAGATCTACAGTTCGAAGCGATAGCCCACCACACGACAGGCAATGAGAGGTACACAGATGATTAACCAAGACCAATTGATTGGCACAGGCGTTCTGCCTGGAAAGGGTTTCGATCTATCAGACCGGGTGGCCCTGGTCACTGCCTCGGGAGCGAATGGAGGAATCGGCCATGCCTGCGCCCTGTGCCTGGCCCGAGCCGGGGCCCACGTGGTGACCAACAGCCGAGGCCAGGACCATTGTCGCCAGACCAGTGAAGAGATCCGGGCGCTGGGACGGAAGAGCATCGCCGTAGCTGGCGACATCGGCAAGCGGGAGGACGTGGCCAACCTGTTCGCTGAGCTTGATCGGGCCTTTGGACACATCGATATCCTGGTCAACAACGCGGGCATCGGTGCCCGCGCCCGCCCTGAAGAGCTATCGCTTGAGGACTGGCACCACGTGATCGCGGTCAATATGACCGGCACTCACCTGTGCTGTCTGGAGGCGCACCGCCGTATGACCAGCCAGGGCACAGGAGGCAGCATTGTCAACATCGGCTCCATCGCCGGATGTCTTTCTTTGGGACGCGGCAATTATGTCTACGCCGCCACCAAGGCGGCCGTCCATCAGATGACCCGAGATCTGGCCGTCGAATGGGCATCCGATGGTATACGGGTCAATGCGGTCGTGCCCGCTCAGATCCTGACCCCGCGCATGCAGGATTGGCTCGAGGATCCTGAATCCAATGCCGAGGGATTGATGAAGGACTTCCTACACGGCATTCCTATGAACCGCCTCGGCTTGCCTGATGAGGTGGCCGCTGCTGTACTCTTCCTGGCCTCGGATGCTGCCCCTTTCACAACCGGGACCTTGCTCCCCGTGGACGGAGGTAATCTGGCCCTGAACGCAGGCGGCAGTCACATGTGGCCGTAGTGGAATCGGAAGCCTGCTGATCGTGATTGGCTAAATGCATACGTGGCTCTACTGAAAAAAAGGCTCCCGAACCCGTCCCCGGGTGAGGCAAGCGGCCCGAGGATGGGCTTTGGAGCCCCTTTTTTCAGGGAGGTCATATGTGGGGTAGTGGGTTTCTGAACTTGAAAAGAGTGAGGACATAGTGTATCCTTCATTAGAGGTTAGAGGGAGGAAATGTGGCTTCTGAAATTGTAATGCCCAGACTGGGTTGGGCCATGGAGGTCGGTAGCCTGGTCGAGTGGTTCAAGGAAGACGGGGAGCGGGTGGAAAAGGGCGAGATCCTGTTTAGCGTCGAGGGCGAGAAAGCCATTCAAGACGTAGAAGCGTTGGAGAGTGGAGTTCTGCGGATCCCCCCGGATTCCCCCCCCCCGGGCGAGGAGGTCCCCGTCGGCACCCTGTTGGGCTACATCCTCCAGCCAGACGAGCCCGCCCCGTTCGAGAAAGAAGCAGCTCCCCCGGCTAGGCCGGCCACGGAGGAGGGAAGCTCCCCCCGCGGGCGGGGGAGAGGGCCCACCATCAGCCCCCGCGCCCGGCGCGTGGCGAAGGAGCTGGGCGTGGACTGGACCACGCTCCAGGGAAGCGGTCGCACCGGTCGCATCGTCGAGCGTGACGTCCGGGAGGCGGCCGAGGAGATGGAGAAAGCACGAGAGGCCATCAAGGTCTCACCGGTGGCCCGACGCGTGGCCGAGAGGGCCGGTGTCGATCTGAGCGAACTGGCAGCCCGAAAACAGGGCCAGAGAATCACGCGCCAGGATGTCGAGGAGGCAATCGCGGCTCGCGAAGAGGTCACTGCGTCATCCCCTCCCACGCCGGGAGTGCGCGACGTGGTTCCCGTCGTCAGTTTGCGGCGTGTCATCGCCCACCGGATGGCCGAGAGCGCTCACACGACCGCTCCTCTCACCCTCACCACCGAGGCCGACGCCACCGAGTTGGTGGCCTTGCGAGAGGGGCTCAAGGCGGCACTTGGCCCACAGGACAAGGTGGTGCCCACCTACGACGACCTGATCCTCAAGCTCACCGGCGCGGCCCTCCAAGAGCATCCCCAGTTGAACGCGTACTGGCGGGACGACGAGATCATCCTGCTGTCAGATATCAATATCGGGATGGCGGTGGACACAGAAGAGGGGTTGCTGGTGCCTGTGATCCACGACGTACCGGCCAAGGGGGTCCAGCAGATCGCGGAGGAGGCGCGCTCACTGGTCGAGAAGGCTCGAGCTCGCCAGCTGGCCCCCGAGGATATGGAGGGAGGGACGTTCACGGTCACCAACCTGGGCATGTACAACATCGATGCCTTCACGCCCATCATTAACCTGCCGGAGTCCGCGATCCTGGGGGTGGGGCGCATCCTGCGAAAGCCAGCCGTGATCGATGATCAGCTCGTCCCGCGCCACCTGATGGCCCTCAGCTTAACCTTCGACCACCGGGTCGTGGATGGAGGTCCGGCGGCGCGTTTCCTCGACAGAATCCGGGCATACGTAGAGCGTCCGTACCTGTGGCTGGCTGGCTGAACCAGGTGGCGGTGCCCTCGAAGCAGATCGGAGAGACCATGCCGCGGACCATTCGGGCTAGGCCCGTGTCGATTCGTTGGGATAAGGAGAAATGCACGACCTGTCTGTCGTGCATGGTGGTGTGTGCCGAGCGTCACACCGGGGTGAGTGCCCTTTCACGGTCTCGGATTCGCGTTCTTCCCCAGGTGCTGGGGGGGGATTACGGTGCAGAATACTGTCGGCAGTGCAGGAACGCGCCTTGTGCGGCGGCCTGCCCGGAGGAAGCGATCCAGTTCGACCAACAGCTTCGGACCTGGATCGTCCACGCCGAGCGATGCACGGGATGCGGGGCATGCGTCGAGGCCTGTCCCTTCGACGCTATACAAGTGGACCAGGTCAGCGGCGTCGCCGCGAAGTGCGACCTGTGCGCGGGTGCCGCCTGGTGCGTCCAGGCCTGTCCGACGGGCGCGCTGACCGTAGCGGGGCGTGCCAGAGAGGGGAAAGATGGGAAGTAAGGAAATCGGCGGATGGTCGGGGACCTTACTGCGCGTTGATCTCAGCTTGAACCAGGTGTGGACAGAGCCCTCGATCCCCTATGGGCGGCAGTACGTCGGGGGCCGCGGTATGGCGGCCCGTATCGCCTGGGACGAGATCGAGCCCGGGACCGGCCCTTTCGACCCGGAGAATCGACTCATCTTCGCACCTGGGCCCCTGACGGGTACGTCGGCGCCGAACTCATCCCGCACCACCGTGTGTAGCCTGAGTCCCCAGGCCTACCCGTACGAGTGGTTCTCCCACTCGAGCATCGGCGGATTCTGGGGGCCAGCGCTCAAGTACGCAGGCTATGATGGGGTGATTGTGGAGGGAGAGGCAGCCCGACCGGTCTATCTGTGGATCGACGATGGACACGCCGAGCTACGGGATGCTGGCGAACTGTGGGGGCGGGGCACATTTGCCACCCAGGAGGCCCTCATGGAGAGGCACGGGCCAGGGGTGAGGGTCCTGACCATTGGCCAGGCTGGTGAGAATCGGTCTCGCATCGCTATCATCGCGTCCGGCACGGGATCAGCGGCGGGACAAGGGGGCTTTGGCGCGGTCATGGGCGCGAAGCGCCTGAAGGCGGTAGCTGTACGTGGGACGCAAGGGGTGCCTCTGGCCCATCCCGATGCGTTCTCCGAATGTACGCTGAACGTTGCCAGGGAACTGCACGCCACCATGGGGTGTCCGGAGGTGGCCGAATTGGACCCCAAGATGGTGAGGAAATTCGGGCAAAGGCACGTGGCCTGCAGTCAGCAGTGCGCCATCGATGGATGTTGGATCAGCCGTTCCTACGCCAAGGTGCCGGGGGTGCTGCATCCGGAGCGGACGTACAGCGGTGCCATCGCGTGTGAAAGCGCGTTGTTCGGGGGCGTGGAGGGGACGTATTACGATTGGCGAACGGGATTTCGGGCCGGGTACGAGCTGGCGCAGATCAGCCAGGACTACGGGCTCAACCACTGGGAGCTGGCCATCGGAATAGCCCCATGGCTTAGGCGGTGTCATCAGGAGGGGATGTTGGCGGACCTTGATGGGGTGCCGATAGACCTGGACACGCCGGAGTGGTGGGATGCGCTGTTCGACAAGATCGCCTTTCGGAAAGGGGTCGGGGATGCGCTGGCTGAGGGAGGGGTCCGGGCGGCGAATGTGTTAGGGATGGGAGAAGAGTTGATCCCCGAGTTCTACACCGCCTGGGGCTTCGCCGGGCATTGGGATGGGCGCGGGGATAAGATCAACCTGGTCATCTTTCCATACTGGTTGGTGACGGCGCTGCAATGGGCCACCAGCACACGTGACCCGTTGGCCAGCGGACACGGGTATGCGCAGAACGTCATGAATTGGTCGCCGATGCGTAGTCCGAACCGTGGGCTGGACTGGGAGACCTTGGCCGATGTGGGGGCCAGGTTCTATGGAAGCCGGGAGGCCGTGCATCCAGAGAGTGGGTACGAGGCCAAGGCTTGGCCAGCGGTGTTGCACGGTCGGCGTAGCATCATGAAAGACAGCCTGACGTTGTGCGACCAGGTCTATCCACGTATTTATAGCGTCAAAACCCGTGATCACTTCGCACGCGCCGAGAATGGCATGGCGGGGCCGTCGTTCGAGTACCACATGTTCAGACTGGCGACGGGGATGGAGCTGAGCGAGGACGAGTTCGAGCAGATGGGGGAGCGAGTGTTCAACCTGGAGCGAGCGCTGCAGGTGCGAAACTGGGGTCGTTGTCGCGGGGTGGACGAGCAAATCATCCCAGAGTTCGAGAGGGTCGAGAACTGGGTCAACCCATCCGTTGGAGAGAAAGTGGGCGTCGACCGAGAGAGGTTCGCTGCATTGTTGGACGAGTACTATACTCTGCTGGGCTGGGACACGGAGACTGGTCGTCCGACGCAGGTCAAGCTGAGAGAACTGGGACTGTCTGACGTCGCCACGGAGCTTGCCAGGCACCGGCTTATTGAGCTTATTGAACAGGATTGATCGAGAGCCTGGAACATAAACCGTATTGGGGTCTTGTGCTAGACGTTGGGGAAAGCCAAGGGTTGGCAAGCTGTGATAAGGTCGTGTGCAGATCGTAGTGAATATATAGCAGAGGAGGCAAAATGCGTATTCTGACCTTCACCGCACCCGAGAGCGGTGAGATCGAGTGGGGTATCCAGAGTAGGGATCGAGTTTACAGTATGACGTCAATCGCTCCGACCGTGGATGACTTCATACGGATGGGCAAGCAGGCGTTGGAGAGGTCGCGTGAACTGACCGGATCGGCCAGGGCGCCGGAGCATGCGATGTCTGAGATTCAAGTGAGAGCCCCCGTTCAGCATCCCAGTAAGGTCGTGGCGATTGGGCAAAACTACATGGACCACTGTCGGGAGTGCAACGTGCCAGCCCCGACGCGGCCCGTTGTCTTTGCCAAGTTCCCATCCAGCGTGATAGGTCCCTTCGACGAGATCCAGTGGCGCACGGACCTGACGACCGAGGTGGATTGGGAGGTCGAACTTGGGGTGGTCATCGGTCGGACGGCGCGCCGTGTGTCTCAGGAAGATGCCCTCGACTATGTTTTTGGCTATACTGTCGCCAATGACGTCAGCGCTCGAGACATACAGGGGGGAGATGGTCAGTGGGTGCGTGGAAAGTCCCTGGACACGTTCTGTCCGATAGGGCCAGTCATTGTGACGACGGATGAGATACCGGACCCGCAGAACCTCGGTATACGTTCTTGGGTGAATGGTCAGATAATGCAGGACTCCAACACGCGCGAGATGATCTTCGACGTTCGATACCTGATTGAGTTCCTATCCCAGGCCTTCACGCTAAACCCTGGTGACGTCATCGTGACAGGGACGCCTCACGGCGTCGGCGTGGGCAGGGACCCTCAGATATTCCTTGCGGACGGCGACGTGGTGGAAGTCGAGATTGACGACATCGGACGTATGAGCAACCCCTGCCGCGTCTTGGACTAAACCCCAGGGGCGCTCTTTGTGTAGAGAAGTAGACAGTCGCGGAATGCTCATCTGCGTCCTCTACTTGTGCGAGTTGAATGTTGGTTCGGTCATAGACATTCTACTCCCACCGTAGGGGACGCTCAATCCTCATTACATACGTACGTAATTGTGAAAGGGTCTCTGTTAGGACCGGACAGCGCCACTGGCCACGTCGTACATCTGAGCGGAGAACTCAGCCATCGCCTGCTGGATCGGATAGAAGACGCCAAAGGGATCTTGCACACCAGAGTGCTGTTTTCCTGGCCGTGCTGCCTCTTCCCACAGGTCCATCCAGCCGCACCAATCCCAACCCACGAAATCGGAGCGCGCAAATGCATTGTAGAACATATTGCGACATAACTCCATGTAGAATCGTAGAATCGCGCGCACCCAGGCGATGGAGCGGGCAGTGAAAACTATGCGTTCCAGCAAGTCATCGCAGGAGACCGATGATCGCCGACTCAGATAAAGCCCACGCCGTCGATAGTGCGGCCATCAGTGGACCTTAACGGCGAGACAGTCTGGTCCATCATGATCCCGCGTCGGCCAGCAGGGATTCCAACCGCAGCCGGCGCTTTTCCCGTCGCTTAGCCACCCGGTTGAACGCCCGTGGAATAGTGGCCAGCAGCGACGCCTGCTCAGACGCAATCCGGTAGAAGGCGATCGCCGTCTCCTCCAGATCGATGGCGATTCGCAAAGCATCAGAATAGCCGACATCAGCCGGCAAAGCCATATCTGGCCGGTACTTGTCCAGATCCAAGCCCTCGAAAGAGAAGGTGGCGTCAAGTGCATCGGAAATGGTCTCCTGATAAGTTCTGGTCACCTGCGTCTTGCTCCGCTCACAGTCGCGGGCAAACGCCGTGAACTGAACCTCGTGTTCCGGCCACCTGTCCGCCATCTTCTTGTAGAATGCGGACGAGTCATCCTCCAGGGCTTTCGTGAAGCTCATAACGGCAGCGGCTGTTACGTTCGCCTGTACCATCTCAGAACCACCTCTGAATGACCACTTTGCTCTCCGTGAAGAAGCGGATTGCCTCTCTGCCTTGCCCATGAAGCGTGCCAAAGAAAGAATCCTTCATACCGCTGAATGGGAAGAACGCCATCGGAGCTGCGATACCGATGTTGACGCCGATGTTACCACATTCGACCCTGTACTGGAACTCCCTGGCCCACTTGCCACTACTTGTGAAGATGGAGGCTGCGTTCCCATATGGATTACTGTGAATCATATCGACGGCCTGATCGAAAGTGCTCGCCTTCATGATGCATGCCACAGGTCCAAAAATCTCCTCCCTTCCAATCACCATATCCGGCGTGACGTCCTGGAAGACGGTGGGCCCGAGGAAGCAAGCGCCTGGCAGATCCTGATCAAGTTCTAGTTGTCTGCCGTCCAACCTGAGCTTGGCTCCCTCCTCTACGCCCTTCTCAATGTACCGTATGATCCTCTGCTTCTTGCTGGCGTCGCGCAGCGGTCCCATCTGCACGCTCTCGTCCAGTCCATATCCCACCTTCATTCTCTTGGCGGCCGCAACAAAGCGATCGATTACTTCCTCATAGAAGGCGTCGAGTTCCTCTTCACCGAGACCCTCGCCCACGACGACCAGGTTGGCATTGGACAAGCATCGCTGGCCCGCGTTACCAAAAAAGGACGTCATACAGGCGGCGATGGTCCTATCAAGATGGGCATCCGGCATGACCAGCGAGAAATTCTTGGCACCACACATCGCGATGACCCGTTTCCCCGTTTCCCCACATCGCCTGTAGATGACATCCCTCCCCACCGGCGTGGATCCCACGAAGCACACGCCCTCTATATCTGGGTGGTCCAAAATCCCGGACACCACTGTCCTCCCACCATTGACCACGTTCCAAACGCCCGGAGGAATACCGGCCTCATCCGCCAGCTCCACGATCTTGATCTGACTGATCGGGTCCTCGCTCGAGGGCTTCACCACAATGCAGTTTCCGGTTGCCACAGCGAATGGAGCGAACCACAGCGGCACCATGAACGGGAAGTTGAATGGGCCGATGATGCCAAACACCCCCAGCGGCTGCCTGATCAGATACTCATCAATCCCTGACGCGATGTCCTCCAAGTTGTACCCCATCATCAGGCTGGGAATACCCGTGGCAACCTCGACCATCTCAATCCCTCGCCTCGTCTCTCCCCTCGACTCGTCGATGGTCTTGCCATGCTCCATCGTCTGGATCCGACTTAACTCCTCAAAATTCTCCTCCAGCAGCTCCTTCAATCGGAAGAGACATCGCACGCGAGCCAACGGGGGAGTGGTCCGCCAGTCTAGATAGGCCTCTTGGGCAGCCGCCACGGCTTCGTCAATCTCCTCCGCCGTTGAGATAGGCACCCGGGCAATAACCTTTCCGGTGGCAGGATTAACGACATCCTTGAGCTCTCCCTCTGACTCGACCCATTCGCCGTCTATGTAGTTCCTGAGATCCAGAGGTTCCTCTATGGGTTCCCTGAGCAGGGCCATTCCGACATACTCCTTTCTACCTTTATACCTTTTCTACTTTGTGATAACTCTCAGATCTGAGAACAGAACCGACAACGTGCACTGGTGTGGCGCACTTTCGTGAAAGCCCAACCGATCAGGCTCTCCTCCTCCCCATGCACAGCTCTCCATCTACTTCCTGGCCAAGCACCGCTTGACCGCCTCGACGACATCCCCCACCGCCAATCCGCAGGCATCCATCAACGACTCCGGGTCCAGGGCCGTGCAGGTAAATACGTCGGCAACCCCCACCCGCTCCAAAGGCGCAGGGTAAAATCCGGACAATGCCTCCGCCACCGCCCCGCCCAGCCCTCCGATGATCGAATGCTCCTCGGCCGTGACCAAGGCGCCGGTTTCCTCTGCTGCCTGCCGGATCAAGTCCGCATCGAGCGGCTTGATGGTGTGGACCTCCAGCACACGGGTGGAGATTCCTTGCTGCGCTAGCTCTTCCGCCGCCAGCAGGCTGCGACCGACCATTGAACCGGTGCTGATGATCGTCACATCGCTCCCCTCGCGCAGCGTCAAACCTTTGCCGATCTCCACCTGCAGGTCCCCGCCGTGCACTGGCAACGTGGCGGCACGACTGAGGCGCAGGTATACCGGCCCTTCGTATTCGGCCACGACCGGCACCCACCTGGCGGCCTCTAGGGCATCGGCTGGCACGATCACCGTCATCTCCGGTAAGGCCCTCATGACGGCGATGTCCACGATCGAATGGTGGGTGGGGCCATCCTTGAAGTCCGAAAGGCCCGCATAACCCGCGGCGAGCTTGACGTTTGTACGTGCATAGCATACACAGGTGCGGATCTGCTCCATCGCCCGCAACGACAACAACGCGGCGAAGCCGTTGACGAAGGGAACCAGGCCTCCCAGCGCCAGACCGACCGCCACGTCCACCATGCAGGGCTCAGCAATGCCGATGTTGAAGAAACGCTCGGGGAAATTCCCCGCGAAGAAACGCGATAAAGTCGAGCTCGACGTATCGGCGTCCAGCACCACGACGTCGGGGGCGCTCTCCCCGTATTCCGCCAGGGCCCGCCCGTACCCCTCTCGCATAGACATCTCAGCCATCACATCCCTCCCTCAGTTCCGCCATCGCCTGGGCAAACTGTGTGTCGTCCGGTGGGACGCCGTGCCAGTGCGAGTCGTTTTCCATGAAAGAGACGCCCTTGCCCTTGGTCGTGTGGGCCACAATGACTGTGGGACGGTCGTGAATCTCGTCCGCTGTATCCAACGCTTCCAGCACCTGACGCACGTTATGGCCATTGATCTCAAGCACGGCCCAGTTGAAGGCTCGCCATTTTTCCATCAGAGGCTCCATCGGCATGATCTCGTGCACAGGGCCATCCAACTGCACGCCGTTGTAGTCAACGATGGCCGTCAGGTTGTCCAGACGATACTTGGCAGCGGCCATAGCCCCCTCCCAAACAACGCCGGCCTGACACTCCCCGTCGCCCAAAAGGACGTAGGCACGGTAGTCCAGACCCTTCATACGCGCAGCCAGGGCCAGGCCGGTCCCGATGGCCACTCCATGCCCCAAGATGCCCGAGGTCATCTCCACGCCTGAGGTCTTGAGGCGGTCGGGGTGGCCTTGCAGATGGCAGCTCAGCTCCCCCCACCGATCCAGCTCCCCAACAGGAAACACTCCCAACCGGGCCAGCGCTGCGTACAGAATAGCCGAGGCGTGTCCTTTGCTCAAAATGAAGCGATCGCGCCTCGGCCAGTCCGGCCTCTTGGGGTCCAGGCGCATTTTGCAGAAGAAAAGCGCTGCCATGATCTCGGCCGCCGAGAGAGAACCTCCCGGATGACCGGCTCCTCTCCTGTAGATCATGCTCAGGCTGTCAATCCGCAGTTGACGTGCATGTTCCTCGAGCTCGTGTATACAAGTTTCCGAATAGCTTCCCATACAATCACACCTCGCTAACCTCAGCCTCTATCCCTACACAGTCACCCAGCACCGCGTCTCGGATGCTTCCAGAACAGCATCCACGACCATCTGACACCTCCACCCGTCGTCGAAGTCGGCCAAATGCGCCACTTCCTGGCCGCGAATGGCCTGGACGAAGGCGAAGGCCTGATCGTAGCGAAAACCAACGTTCGGCAGGTCGGCATTCACATCTCGTAGCGAACCCGGCCACTTGAAGAACCTGCGCGGCACTGGCACCGTGATCAGATGCTGCTCGTCAAGCGGCTCACGCAGTCCTAACCGCAGGTTAAAGGGATCCTGCAGTTCAAAGACAGCGGTGCCTTTAGAGCCATTCACCTCCACGTACTGGAAGTCGTCCTTCTCCGTACCGCGACCTGGCACCAGGCGAGAAACCTCAAACACGCCGGTGGCCCCTTGCCGGAACTCCGCCAGGAAGGCAGCGGCATCGTCCACGTCACAATCTTCGTAGCGCTCGGTGCCAGCGACACGCCGCTGCTGCAGAAAAGTCTTGGTCCAACTCGACACAGCTGCGACGTCGCCAATCAAGTAACGAGCGAAGTCGATAAGATGTGAGCCAACGTCGCCCAACGTGCCGGAGCCAGCGTAGCACTTGTGCGAGCGCCAACCCAGCCATATCTCCGGCACACATTGCAGGTACATCGCGCGGAAATGCCGGATCTGGCCCAAGTAGCCACTCTCAGTCAGGTACTTCAGGTAACGCATTGCGGGCACGAAACGGTATACGAAGGACACCATGTGAACACACCCCGACGCTCGAGCAGTGCGGACCATCTGTTCCGCCTGTTCCGCATCTAAACCCAACGGCTTCTCACAGAGCACGTGCTTTCCGGCTTCCAAGGCCTCCACGCTGATAGGGCAGTGCAGATGGTTGGGCGTGGCGACAACGACGGCATCGATCTCGTCGCTGGCCAACACCTCTTGGTAGTCAGTGGTGTGTTCTGGAACGTCGAAGGCTCGCGCTGCGCCTTGTGCCACGTCTGCTGATGCATCACAGGTTATCACCACTTGGGCATCGGGGCAACGCTGGAATCCTGGCAAGTGGATGAAACGCGCAATCGCACCACTGCCGATCATGCCGATTCTGACAATAGGATTTTGCATCGTTTCCTACTCCTTATCTCGGCCGAGCCGCCACCCAGAGGGGCAGCCAATGCCGGACAGCGGATGTTTACACGAACCGTACCAGGAAGTCTCGTGCCTTAAGAATCCCCTGCTTCAGCTTCGCGTCGTTCTCGCTCCAAAGCGGGTCCTCCGCCTCTATGCCCACAGGGCCTTCGTACCCGATCTCCATGAGCCCAGTGAAGAAACCCACCCAGTCTATGCTACCCCAGCCTGGCAGCCGATAGCGCCACCACCCTTGGCCGTAAATCCCCTTGACAGCCAACTGATCTTGGAGAACCTCGGTGTCCTTGGCGTGTACGTAGTACACTCGCTCACCGAACTCCCGTAGAGCCGCGAGGTAGTCCATCCCCTGCCACACGAAATGGGAAGGATCGAAGGTCAGGCCAAGGTAGGGAGAGGGGATGAGCTCAAACAGCATGCGCCAGTTCTCCACCGTGCTAGCCAGGTTACCGCCAGCAGGCCACCAATTACGCTGGGCGCAGTTCTCCATCGCCAGCCGCACCCCGTAGCGCTCTGCCACCTCCACAAGGGGCGTGAACACCTCTGCGAAGATAGGCAAGTTCTCCTCAACGGTCTTGTACGGATCGCGACCAGCAAAGACGTTAACCACGCCAATGCCCAGCTCGGCTGCAGCCTCGATATCCCGTCGCAACAGGGCGGCCCGCTTTTCCCGCGCGCTGGCATCACCTACCAGGTAGTTCTGCGCTCGCCCGAGAACATGGATCTCCACGTCTGGATACTTATCGAGCAGGGCCTTTACACGATCTAGATCTTCGGGACAGCCATCTAGCTGTAGGCTGGATAAGCCGTTCTCAGACGCCCAAGCAAAGATGTCCTCTAGCGAACTCTCCTTGAACATCCAAGTTAGAACGCCGATTTCCATTTGAAACCTCCTCGCTGTATGTATTCGAGAGAAAAAAGCAGCCTTAGACTGAGAACTACGGCCCAGTCAGCTTGACTAAAGTCTCCACTTGCTCGATTGAGATGCGCGCCGCTGCCTCAGGGTCACCGCCAAGAATGCGATGGTAGTAGGCGGACGACTCGAACTCCACGCTGTAGAACCCCGTGTACCCAATGGCATCCAGAGCCGCAAAGAACGCCACCCAATCCACCTGCCCCTCCCCAAGGAGCGGAAAGACGAACCGACCGATGACCGGTTCGCCGACAGCATCCTTCAAGTGAACGTGCGCAATCTGCTGATCCCACTGACGAATAACCCATGCTACGTCCAGGTTGCCGTAGAGAATGCCGTGTGACGGGTCCAGATTCACCTTGTGAAACGGGCTAGCCGCCTTTTCCATCAGGTAGCGGTGAGAATAAAAATCATGCGCGACCTGGCCGAACACTCCCTCGGAGCTGATTAGCACGTTCGAGGCCTCAGCGGTCTGGATGAATGCATCATAGGCCTC
>Ga0180432_10003587_pt1 | contig 21945 bp, 55 predicted proteins | sample SS_ome_10_FD_132414 | JGI IMG/M metagenome (GOLD analysis project Ga0180432, IMG submission 132414) | Hypersaline lake sediment archaeal communities from the Salton Sea, California, USA - SS_1_MS_2 metaG | ecosystem: Environmental > Aquatic > Non-marine Saline and Alkaline > Hypersaline >...
CCAGATATAAGCACAATAGAAACAAGACAAATTTATTCAAACCCAGAGGATACTGCAAATGAGGAAACAACAGGATACAATGATTTCTATCCGCTTTTTCCTTACAGGGGAATTTATGATAACGAGAATGTAAGCTTTAATGCATTTTTGTTTCCAATGAATGGTGACGAAAGCATAGTTCAGAATATGAGGCTGTATGCATATACTGAGGAAGGGAGTTTCAAGAATATTGCAACGGATTCGTTGAATTTCTACGATGAAAATGGCAACTTTAATACAATTCAGGAAGGCGAAAGTATTCACTGGTGCAAGTATAATATGAGTATCTTTTATCAGCAAATACTTGATTTTGATTTGTCAGAATCAAATTACAATGAAATAAGTTTTATGGAAATGAATGATGGAGAAACACTTGAGCTTTTGCTTGTTTCTGATACGGATTTGCATAGTGATGTGATGCAAAATGCAAGTATTGAATGGGAGGTTGGAGATGAGGTTGGAGCTACATTTTGCAGTGATTATTGTGATGAAAATGATACGCTTTGGGATGGTTATTTTGATGAGTATGGTATTTGCAGATATGACCTTTACATAAATTCAACAACATGTACTGACGGAGTTATTGTAGATAATGCTTATACCCAACAGGCGGAAGAAGCGTTGGCTGGACTTAGAAATGCAACAATGGAGCTGGGTGCGTATGCTGAAGAAGGATGGGATATACTGGATATGAGCTTTGATGATTTGACCAAATTGCTTATTAGCATTTTAGTTTCAATGGCAATAGGTGTTTCGGCAATGTTGAAACTCAAGGAGAATTCCTATTCCCATGTGCTGGGAGTTATAGGAGTTCTTGGAGGTTTTATGTTTTTCCTTTTTTATGGATGGATGCCAATTTGGATAGGCATAATACTCATATTTATTGCAGGTTTCCTTTTGGTTCGGGCTATTGTGAGTGTTTTCCTTGGATAATAAGTATATTAACAAAACAAAATAAAGTATAACTGGTGATTATGTTTGGGTGAAAGCTCTCATCTTAAATTTTTGGTAGCTTATGGAGTCTTTTTTCTGTTTATGTCTCAGATGACTGCATGGGGAGCTGAAACAATAGTATCATCTGACTTTGTAGATGTTTCTGCACCAACATGTGAAATTGAAGGATGGGATGCTGTTATTGATGCTATTGGATGTATATTTTCCAATTTAGGAGTGTTTTTAGGTATGATGACTGTAAGCTCGGAATTTGCTGTTATAGGAACTGTTTTGTTGATTCCGTTATTAATTGGAATGATTTATGTAATATTGGATTTGATAAGGGGATAAAAATGAAATTGGATACAAAAATTTTGTTTTGTGTATTGGTTTTTGTTTTATTCCTTGTTTTCTTACAACCTGTTAAGGCATCATCTGAGATAAAAACAATATCATATTTTGGCGGGTTTTATGAAGAAATGGAAAAAAATACCGAATACACTTCAATTATAGATTTTAATCCTCCCGATGGTGTTCAGGATATTTATTTTTTAAGAGCTAATGTTGTTGCGGATATTAATTCAGCAAATATTCTTATAACTACAAAAATTAATGGTATGAATTGTGTACCTTCTGAATATTATACAAAAGCACTTGGTAGAAATGAAATAAGTTTTGAGTGTTCGGGATATGTTAATAAATCCGATAAGTATAATTTTTCAATAAATACTGGAAAAAAAATATCTAATGTATTTATTACGTTGGATATTGTTTATGAGAATAATCCTGAAATAGAAATTGAGAATATTTACAATAATATCCAATATGATATTCAGGCTTTTGGTACTGAATATAAATATGGAGACAGGGCTAAGGCATGGATACAGGTATTGGATATTAGCAATTTACCAGTAGAGAATCTTACATGTATTTTTTATGCTTATTCCCCAGATGATACTATTTTTATTAATCAGGGAACAATGCCTGAACTGGGAGATGGAATTTATTATTATGATTTTATTGCACCGCTTATTCAGGGTACTTATCCGATGGTTTCCAAATGTTACATTGCAGAAGAAACCCAAATAGATGAAACAGCAGATGGTTTCATTTTGGAAGAAGGTGCTTTGGATAGTGGGGATTACACTGATACATGGACTTCAGATAATGTTAAGCATTCTTTGGTTGCTTATTCTGGTGATACTGGATACGTCAATGCTGTTTATAATTTTACTGATATGTGTGAACCTTCTGAATCTGAAATGAGTGGTTTGAATATTTTCTGGGAAGGTGAATGGAGAAGAGCAGATTATAATGCAGAAATATGGATTTATAACTGGACATCCTCATCTTATGAATTGTTGCCAAACTATATAGTACCAACATCGGTTGATATTACCGTATCCAATGCTTTAACTGGATTTAATAATTCAACAACTGCTGGTTATGTTTCTGGGGGAAATTTAAAAATAAAAATAAACAATACTGACTTTGAAAACAGAGCATTTTTGCGGACAGACCAGCTTCAAGTTTCGTGTTTAAAGCTTAATCCGACTAATGTATCATGGGAACTTGTCAGGGGTGGAAGTGAAATGCATCTTTCTGACAACGGAAAAATGTATTCTACAAAATTGGGTTCTGTTGAACAGAAATATGATACAGGTTTATTTATGGGTTCTTTGCATAGAAATTTTACAGTAAGTTCAGCAACTTTTATCAATACAACAGATAAGGTTATAATTGAAGGAATTTATGATTCTCCATGTATGTCTGTTTTAAATTTGACATATTTTAATGAAAGCGGAAATCAGATTGTTGATTATGTAACAGATTGGAATGATGAAACAAAAAAATGTGAAATATCATTTGACTGGGTTCTTGAAAAAAATGGGGTTTATAATTTTGAGTTGCAGGAAACAAATTTTATCAGGGGAAGAAGACTTGAAAACGGAGCAAACATTGCTTTAATGGATGAGGTTATGGGAGGTTTATGCACTTTCTATGAGGTACAAAGAAATTTTACTGGAATGACAATGCCAATGGAAAATCCTCCCAATTACAATGACAGTTTTGAGAATATATGCAATTACTGGAATTGTATGATGTATTTTTATAATTCTACTGGAACTTTATTGGATAATTATACTATAACTGATGATGAATCTTTAACTGAGTATCAGTCTTTGTATAATTCACATCATGTTTTTATTCAATGTCTTGAGGATACGTGGAATACAATGTCAAATGCACTTGAGGTTTTATATGGTGTTGATTATTCCGACAGGGCTTTATGGCAAATGCTTGGGGTTAATACAAACATGACAGAAACATGGAAAAACAGTACATTGCTATATAAAATATATTATGAAGACGGATTTAATACTCAAAATATATGGGATATGTTGCATAAAATCAGAAATTCACCTGTTGATACAGATAAGGAACTTGTTATAAGTCTTCCGTTTAATTATGTTGATTCAAAAGGATTTACTCCCGATGTATCTGGGATTAATAATGACGGATATTTGAATGGATTTGATACTGGTTACTTTGGAAATTTTTATGGAAATGCCCTTGAATTTAATAAAACAAATTATGTAAGCATTCCAGATGAAAATGTATTGGACATTGAAAATGAGATTACAATTTCTGTTTGGGTAAAAATGGAAATTGGAAGCAATCCTGATTTGGGAACAAACAATGCATTGGTATTAAATAAGGACAATACATTTAATTCAGGATTGAGTTATGACAGGCAAGGAAACAAGATGTATTTTCAGGATGAAAGTCATTCGGTGTATACCGATACATCAATAGACTTGGAAGATGGAAACTGGCATTATTATGTTGGGGTATACAACGGAACACATGGGTTAATATATCTTGACGGAAACCTGAATGATACTGAAAGTGCCTTTGATTCTGGCGGATGGAACAATTCTTATGATGTAAAAATTGGAGGCGGAGTTACTGGAAGATACCTGAACGGAACAATAGACAACGTAAAGGTATGGAATCGTGCATTAACTGAAAATGAAATTGAATATGAATATCTTTCTTCAGGGGAACAATACGGATATTTGGGAACTGTTGATTTAACAGCTCTGGAAACACTTATTTCTTCAGAGCATGATTCTACCAGAGAAAATATTACAGTTGAAGCTGGGGGTATCAGGCAAAATATAACTCAGGAAATACATAACAGTGAGAATAATATTATTTCATCATTGAACAGTACAATGTACAGTATAAGGGATTATTTGCTCTCGGAAATGAATTCAAGTATCTGGATGGCTTATAATTCACTTTCAACAACAATAAATGCAATGAACAATCTATCTGCAAGTGAGGTTTGGGAATATTCACCAAGAACCCTGACTGATTATAACCAGTCCGAGATGTGGGATTACTTGTGGAATATAAATGACAGCATTGGTTCTATGGAAATAAATAATACTGAGGTTCTTTTGGCTATAAACCAGAGTGAAATAAACATTAAAAATAAAGTTGAGGATTCTGAGGATGATGTTATAGGACAACTCACAGATGAGCTGGAAGACTTGGAACAAAATATAACAGTGCAGTTGACCAGCATAAATAACTCTATGAGTATTGAGTTTTCAAACCTTGGCAATAATATGACTTTAGAAATAAATGATGCGGAGTCAAACATACTGGATGCAATCCAAAATTCATGCAATATAACTGGAAACATAACATCAAATATAACCGCTGTATGTAATCCCAAAGAAATATGGAAATTCTTTTATGCAAATCCACTCAAATCGGATACAGAATCTACAATGACAGGGGGAATTATTCAAAATGGAAGCGTGATTGGCGGATGGTTAACTATATTAGCTTTCTTAACAACCATTATAGTAGCAGGTGTTTATGAATGGAAAAAGCATTGAAATATATGGTATTAGGTTTGGTTTTTTCATGGATTCTTTTTATTCCGCAAGGTTTGGGTATTAATGTATCCTCATCCGAATGCTATAACAACGAAACTGTTATGAAAACTATATCAAGACAGATATGCGATGATGATGGCTGTGAAATAATTTCAATTACCGAATATGAAAACTGTGAAAATGGATGTTATGAAGGAACATGCATTCCAGATGATACGAGTCAGATTTTTATAATAATCGGAGCTGTAATATTTGTTGGAATAGGAATATATCTTTTTACGAGGGGTTCATAAAATGAAACTTATGAATTATGCATTATACATGCTGTTATCAGTTCTCTCAGTAATTGCAGGTATTGCTGGTTATGGATATTTTTCATCACCTTACAACAATATTTTTATGCTGGTATGTCTTGTACCTATTTTGGCAATATTTGCAATTTTTTTGAAAAGATGATACAATGGGTTTATTAATTGATTATCTTAAAAAAAGGAATCCTTGGTGGGAGGCAAATTACTGGAAAGTTGATTTAATTTTAAATGTGATATTTTTTGCAGGGCTGATAGGACTTATGATTTATGTTATGACTTACAGTTGTGATGATGTATATGAACAATGCAGGATTATGTGTGAGCCATGTGGTATTGATGTTTCAACAATTACAACGGATATGAATGCAAGTGAGGTTGGCTCTGTTTTAGAATCTACGCTTCCAAAAAATGAAATAATTGCTACTGGTTAATAACAATTTAGTTATTAATAAACTTAATAAACGTAATGATAGTATGTCATTGCAGGAGGAAAAATATGCTTTGGAAACTTTGAAATACCTCAAAGATATGACAAAAAAGCTTATGGAAAGAGTTTCATATAATGGTCTTGAATGGATGGAAGGTGACTTGGTTTCTATCAAGGATTCATTTGTTCGGATAATTGTGAAGCTTGATAGTAAAATGGCACAAACAGAACAAGCTTCAAAAAAATAAAAAATAAAAGGTGAATGCAAAATGAAATCTATAAAAGATTTTGACACAAGCGGAACACAGCTTGAAGGGGAAAAAGTCCAGAAAGAGGATATTTTGGGAAAGGAAATTGAGATTCACGATTTTGTTGAACTCACTTCCGAGGCAGATGCCAACCAGACATACCTGATAATTCAGGGTAAACTGACTGGAAAATTCATCACTTTTACGAGTGGTGTTGCAATAATGAATCAGCTTAAAAGGGTTGGCAAGGATAACCTTCCAATAAAAGGAACTCTGGCAAAGAAGAAAGGAAAGTTCAACAGGGATTATTACCTTCTTGAATAGATGTTTCGTAAAAAGAGAAATATGGGAGTATCCGACTTCTACGGATACTCCCTTTATTTTTATTTGTTGATGAAATATGGAATTTTTATATGAAGTTTTTAGACTGGCAGTAATTATTTCTATTTTTCTTTTTCATGAATTCGGTCACTATCTGGTTGCAAAAAGAAGAAGAGTTTACAAGGGCTGGGGTTTTTTGCCAACACTGCATATAAAATTGAAATCAATTTTTCCCAGTAGATGGGATTATTTATCGGGTATTGTCGGCTCGTATATTGCCTTGCCTTTGTATCTGGTTTTTGTATTTAATGAATTTTCTGTTTTTGAAGGTATTCTCTGGTTTACCTTAATGGCTTTTATTGCGGGAATTATTGATGTATTTTGTTTTCTGGGTTATGACAGAATAAAAAGGGCATTTCTCCCTGCATCAAGCAATGTGTTTTAACTTATATTAGAAACCTTCCATTTTCCACGCTTCTTTTGACTTGTAGACAGCTTTTTTTCCCATTTCTGATTTATGTTCTCAAGTTTGTCATAATATGACTCCCATAATTTGGGCTTAGAGAATCCATGTTTTCTCCATTCTTGGTCGTATTTATTCCATACTTTTTTAATATCCTGCCTGTAATCATCATATTGCTCAAAAGACTTGAACTTTCTTAATGGAACTGGATGCCATGTAGTCATCAAAAGACCGCCTTTTATAAGAGCCTCAATTTCCTTAACAGCCATTAGACCATCTCTTTGTATTTGTTTCTGTAATATGCAAGTTTATCTTCCGCAACTTTTTTTGTATCATCGCTGTCAACAACTTTTTTCTTTCTGAGGTCATAGATAATATACTTATTCCTTTTTTTCAACACAAATCTTTGCTTTTTCATCTATATCACATCTTTTATTTTTTCTTCATATCCAGAATTTTTTACTTTTTTTATCCATGCATCCTTAATCCACTGGGGTGTATTGTCATTTTTAAGCAATTTTTTGATTGCTTCAATATGGAATCCATCAATAAACAAGTCTTTTTTCATAATAATTATTTTTTATAATCCCAGTTTAAATATCCAACTATATTTCAGAAATAAATCAAATAATGGATGTAATAGCAATTACCATTATTACTACCAAAACAATAATAAGTGCTGTACTTAAAATTTTGTTTGGTGTAAGACCTTTTTCAGTTCGTGATAGTGATACTAAATTAATTATGTTTATAAGTACAAACATTAAAACCAAAGTTGATAAAAGTATGCTACTATATAATTCTTCTTCTTCTTCTTCTTCTTCTTCTTCTTCTGGTTCAGAAAGTTCCCAATAAATACCTTCTTCAACAATAGAATGTCCATAGTCTCCTGAATGGTCAAAAGTTGCAATGGTTTTCCAGCTTCCATTATAACACATCCATTTCGCTGTTATAAAGTAGTCTCCAGTAATATTAATATTTTCACTCTCAACCATAAAACTGATATTCTCTTCATTTACATCCCAGCAGTCTGAAGGTATATCCAGAGTATAATTAGTAAATCTGTCTCCAGCTTCGTTGTCAAAATCCCCTATTAACCATGTTACATTAATTGCATTATCAGGTTTTATATAAACCGAGGTTACATTTACTTTCTCCATAAAACCAGCAAAACCTGAGTTATCCCAATTACCATCATAAGTATTACCACATGGACACAATATATCCCATGTACCTAAACAAGTTGTACTGTTTGCATCTTCCTGATAGAGCGTATCTGCAAAAGCTATGCTGGGAATAAGAAAAAACATAAAAACCAATGAAACAAAAAATTCTTTTTTCATATATATTGTATAAAGTTCTACTTTATATATCCAACTATATTTTAGAAATTAAGCCCATCCGCTGTCGGTATTTGAATTTTTGTTATCCAACTTTTCCTGTACCCATTTTTGTAATTTTTGGATGTATTTTATAATTTTATCAACAAATTTTCCTATATCATTTGCAAGTTTGATAAAATCCAATTCCCCTGACTTTGCCATAATTTTCCCCTATGCAATATAATCCTGTGGATATTCTCTTTTCTTTTTTTCCTTTATCATGAAAATGGCTCGGAGTATTGTTTTCCAGTTTTCCTCCTGTTCTTCTTCATATACATCGAAATCCTGTTCCATAAAATACTCACAATAAAATTAGGAATCTTAATTATTTATAATTAAAGAATAATAGCGGTCTCCTTTACAGGAAACCGCTTGTGGTGTTAAAAAGTGTGACTTTTCCCTCCAGTCACAAGCAATATTGTTCTTTTTTAAATAAAAAGATTGTGGTTCTTGCTTTTCTTTGATATAATTTACTTTTATTAAGAGTTATGAAACCTTTTTTAAGGATTTCTTTTTGGTAATGAACTGGTCTACCTCAACCCTGTCTCTTGTTTCAAACATTACATCTTGATTGTATTTTTTGCCAAACTCCAGAGCAAGGTTCTTCATGAATTTCCTGTCACCTGCAAGAACCTTTCTGTAATTTTTTGTTCTCTCAGAATCCCTGTCCGCACTGATAACCCATACTGGCTCTGTAATATTTTTTCCGTTAAAATCATTCCATGAACCTGTAACATCAAAGACAGTTGCACCTCCAAACCTTGCTGAAACTCTTTTAAGAATTCCTGATAATTCCTTCTTTGAAAGTTTCTTTTTGCCATTCTGCTTTGGAACAAAAATCCTGAATTCCCTGTCATTTATGTAATCATTTGCCATATTAACTTACCTCCAGTAATTTTTTTGTGCCTCTTGGATGATTTTTCATCCAGTTTACTGCAATTTTTTCAGCTTCATACAATGTTTTAAAACTTTCCCCTATGCGTAAACTGTAATTTGATTTTCCTTTTGCAACAATAATATACGGATACCCAAAATTGTTCTTAGGTTCATGCTTTTTAATTGATACAACAATACCAGACACAGAATTTTTCCATCTGGTACTTGATTTTTTACTCCAGCGGTATACCAAATTAGACCACCTTTAATAGTTTTGGATATTTTATCCTTACAAAATAACCAACTGTTGTTGAATCAAGTTTCCCAAAATTAGTTTTGACATAATCAAGCACATTCCTTATTTGCTTCTTTGATAGTTAGGATAATGTTTCTGATACATTCTAACAACATCATTGGATACCTTTGCCATCAAAATACCTTTTCTATTTTTTTGGAAGCAACATGCCTGTATAAAAATTGATTTCCATCCCATACTTTTATTGTATCTGGAGATACGAAATGCCAATTATCCATGTATTTTCCGTATTTCTTTTCAAGTTTTTTGAACTCCGATTTTGGCATCTTAACATACTCAGGATACTTTGGTTTTCTAAGAAGGTGCTGGGGAACTTTCCTTACATTTTGATGTGCTATTGCAAGTTTTACTTTATCCTCTGGTTTTTTCACATTAGAACCAAGAGTTCTGAGATTTTTTATATGATTCTTTGAAATTCTTTTTTCAGTACCACTCATAAATTTCACCTATACAACATTGCCAAGTTTTTTATTTATAATTCCTGTAAGAGTTTCCCTGTTTCTTTTGACAAATTCATTAAGCCCTATGTGTGATTCTTTCCACCAGTTATAAAGACCTTCATCATTCATAACCCACATTTTTCTTTCTTCATCATTCATATCAGGATACCTTCTTTATTTTATTTTTTGCCTTTGTTATTACATAAAAAGTTTCTCCAGTATATTTATCTGCAATCGTGAAATTATCTTTCAAGAGCATAGCATTTGTTTCGCTAAGTCCGTCAAATACAAGGTCAGTTGAATATAGCATAAAATTATCATATTTTTTCAGTAATTTTTTAATAATACTTCCAGCATATTTTGGAGTTATTTCCCTGTTAAAAGGAATCAATTCTATATACGGAATATTTTTTTCGCTAAATCTGGGATTAATTACTACATTTTCATTTTTTTGCCATACCTTTGTTTTCATATTTATCACTTTATATGGTCTTCCTTCATGAATTTCTTTACTCCGCCAAGAAATTCACCAACCTTTTTTGAACCTTTCTCTGATACAAGAAAAGCCTTTTTAAGATTCTTCTCCAGATGCCTTATTTTTTCATTTCTTTTCCAATGTTTTGCTTTTTTAAGAGCTTCCTTTTCTGCTTCCAGTGCTTTAGTCAAATTTATTTGTTCCTCAAGATTTTTCCTGTGTTTGCGTATCTCTTTCAATTCTTTTTCAAGCATCTGTTTTTGTGTAAGTTTTTTTGTCATATTTTTCATCTCCTATGAAATACTTTTTGTCTTATATTTTTCTTTTTTGTGATTATATAGTAAAGGATATTTTTCTTTCGGATATCTCAGTTGTACTTTTATTTCAAGCATTAAAAATTTATCCTTTGCATCCAAACCGCTAAAATTATCAATCGCTACCAAATGACCATACATAATCTTTTTTTGCTCTGTTGTTAATTTCTCTATAAGTCTTATGCCATCGGAAAAAGTTTCAGCCTTGTTCCATTTTTTCTTGAATTTTTTCATGTCCATTACAATCTACCTCCTATTTGTACCTCTCAAATACTTGTATTTAATCATTAGCTTATACTCCCTGCTTTTATTTCCCAAGACTTTTTTCCCTTGGGTTTTATCTTTACATCAAAACCTCTTCTGAGCATATCCGATATAGTTGCAGTTCCTTCATTGTCCTTGAAATCCAGTTTTATTTCCTTCCATTTCCTCTGCTTTGGTTTTTTCCATGAAATTCTCATACTCATAGTTAGCTTAACCTCCTTAACTTTTTTGTGCCTTTCAGCAAATCAGCATCATGAATAAATCTGGTATCATTTGCATGTTTTGTCAGCCATGCAGTTGCAAGTTTTCCAGCTTTTTCAAAGTCCTTTTTGTTAACAACTTCAATCCATAACTTTGACATAAAAGCATTGGAAGAATCACTGCTTGTAATTTTGGTTTTTATGCCATTCTGGGATAGAAATGTTCTCATTCTCATCAATTCAGGTCTTACATCCTTTGCTGGACAGGGGGAATCACTCCATTCCCCTGTATAAGAAGAACCAGCAACCGCTAAATCTGGAATCTCATAACCCCTCCATGCATCCGTTTTATGGTATCTTGTCATATTAAACCACTGTATCCAGTTTTTTCTTGTGTCTTGAAAGTTCCATACCTTTCATCATAGCAAAGAGATACTCCTGAGCTTCTCCAGTTGTCAACCCAGTCCTGAGTGTTCTCTGCATTTTTCCGTTTCTGTACAAATCCAGAGCTTTGTATCCGTATCTCTGACCTACCCTGACGGAATAGCCAGTTCCTTCAAGTTCACTGTTCAGTCTCTCTGCCGTACCTTCTAACTCTTTTAATGTAACTCTACTTGTCATTTATACAACCCCCTCAAGTTTCCTGTAAGCCTTTTCTTTTTCAGGATACCATGCTTCGGCTCTCGGCACTGGATTCATAACAGAACCAATATTCTCCCACTTGAGGGAATCCCAGTCACTTTCATGGAATTTTCTTTTTCCGTCACGAACCATAAACCTGTCTTTCAATGATGAAACCTTAGCTTCCCCTTTTACGCTGTCTATTGTTTTGTTGATTATATTATTGACTTCAACCCAGTTTTTCCATCCAAGAATATTTCCACGTCTTCCAGAGTAAGGAGAAATATTTCTTCCATATTTTTTTATATAATCCTTGCTGAGCCGTATATCAGAAATCTTAAACCCTTTTCCCTTGTTTTTTGTATAATTGGAATAACCAGCCTTGATAAGATTTTTATGAACCTTTTCTTTCAGAACATCGGGTTCTACACCCTTTATTTTTCTCACATACAACACAAATCACCTTTAATTATTTTTGTACCAAACTTCCTTTTATAATGGTATATATTTCAAAAATATCTTTCATCAAATAGCTTAATTTCCCCTATACCATTGCATGTAGAACATAATCCATTATAAAACAAAGCTTCAACACCTGAGCCATTACAATTAGGGCATATTTGTGTTTCCCCAATAATTATATTTCTTATATCGGAAAGCTCATTAATAAGCAATTCCTGTTCAAAAAATTCTTTAACTGAAAATTTGAACCTCTTTTGTAAACCCCTTTTTTCTTCAATTCTTTTATCAATTATTTCACAAACTCTTTTTATCTCTTTTCTTTTTCCGCTGTTTTCCTTAAAATTAAAAATATTTTCGTGTTTGATTAGTTGTTTACATTTCTCAGTTGAATCAATGTTTTGTTCCCAATCCTTTTGACCAAAACAATTATCGTACAGGTCTCTCCTTAAATGTTTATTGTTTTTCATTTACTCACGCCTCTACCTTTGATTTTATCCTTATGTTACCCCGACACCTTGGACACGAACAATAATAGACTGATTTCCCCTGATAGTACCATACATATCCGCATTTGTTGCATTTAATTTTCATCTTACATCACCCGTATTATAAAATGACCATTGCTACACATAATCACTTCTGTTTTTTCACGTATTTTTTCCAAATCAGGAAATTCATCCTTGTCATAGTCTTTCCAAAAATCCTTTATTGATTCATACTCACAAAAATCGCAACAAATGGCAATAACATCAAGCTCCAATTCTTCTCCTGTTGAATTTTCCCATTCAATCAAATAGTCATACAAGGCAACCAAACCCTGATACGAAAAAGCATTTGGTCGTACTTTGTTGAAAGCATCCTGAAAATCATATTTACTGACATTTGATTTCATTCTGTATCTACCTCTTCATCATATCCTAATATTTTATTTTCCCATACCCCCAATGTTTGAGATATTTTTCTCATTTCAACAGGAGAAATTCCAATAACTTTCACGAGTTTTATATTACCTTCTTTATATTCTGTCTGGCACAATGAAACAAAGCCATTTCTGGGTTCATAATTCAGTTCAAGTTTTACAAATTTGTTCTCTGTAATAGTTTTTGTCCACATATTTTCAACACCTCTGTCTCATGGGAATCATGCAGTCTTCCGTTTCACATTCATCCCTGATTTTTTATCAATTTTTCCACAGTTTGCCATTTCAATCACCAAAAAAAACCTGACCTGCCGATTGACCAAGACAATTTCTATCTCTCTGTTCTTGTGGTGTTCTTTCTTTCCATACAGTTCCCTCACCTTTGCAAGTCGGACATTCGTCATGGAAATCTTTACCATCTTCCCCCATTATCAGTCCAGCGTTTTTTCCTGTTCCAAAACAATCTTTGCATATTATATAACTCATGTTTTCACCTCATAATGTATGTATGTATGTAAAAGTATTTAAAGCTTTCTATTACTCAAAAGTAGTAAAAAACAACAAAAAAGGTAGGGGAAAACCCCAAAAACAGTGTTTCAGGAGATTTTATTCATATATCAAACACATTTTCATAAAATCCAACCTCATTACTATTATGAAATTGTCAAGCAGGAAATTTCTTCATCTATTTTTTCCTCAATTTCATCCTCAGTTAAAAAATTACATTCATTAAGTTTTTTATCCAGCAATTTTTCAATTATATCCGAAAAATTGTCATATAAAAAAACTTTTTTGTTAAGTGCAATATTCTCTTCAACCAGCTTATCCAGTTTTTTATCCAGTGCTATGTATCTTTTCTTCCAGTTTATTCTTTTCATTGTTATCAAACCTCCTGTTATTTTTTAAAATAAAATCAAAAAGAACCTTTGTTTCTTCTTTATCAAGAACAATCATATCAAATCCTTTTGACAAATAAATATTACCATCTGATTTTTTAACAACACGAAATTTCACTTCAGGCAATGAACTAAAACCCCTGTTAGCCATATCCTTTGATATTTTCTTTTTCATTATTCTTTCCCTGTTTTGTAAATGTATTTGCTATATCAATAAGTTCGTTAATAGTAGCCTTGGTATCCCTGAAATTACAAAAACTCGGCAAAATATTTACAATACGCAAAAATTTTCGTATTACCTTAAAATCCAGTTTTTTAGTATTACCATAATAGATAGTATTTAATATCCCAGCCGATGTTGCAAAACCGCATTTTTCACCTGACTCATTATTAACATCTTCCAATTCATTCAGAAAAATTTTCCCATCGTCTTCCTGTTCAAAAACCTTTTTTAAAATTGATGTATCAAAAAGGAATATCGGAACAAACCCATTCTTCTTAGCACTGTTATAATCTTTCTGAACCCCAATTTTATCTGAAACTATTTTTGCCATAACAAACTTAATATCTTTAAGTATTTAACTTTGTTTTCTGAATTCATCAAGAATAGCTCTTCTTTCTTCCTCAACTTTTTTCAAATCAACCTTAAAGAAATCAGCAACAATGTATTGATTTCCCCTGCATAATGGATAAAAACCTTTATTGGAATCATCCTCACCTTCATCATACCATTTGCATAAAACTATATTCTCAGAACCCAGCCATTCAAGAAACTCTGAAATATGCCTTGATGCATCCTTCACCGCAACCATTTTATCACATTCAGGTGTCTTCATTTTTATCGCTCTCTATTTTTGATTTAAATTTTCGTAAAAATTCTTTATGCAACATATAAAATGCAGAATAAATTTCATTATATTTAATATCCTGTTCCTCTTCAGATGTATCATTAGTAACATACAAAACAAATTTATCTAAAAGTTTGGTTGTTTCCTTTCCTAAAAAATCATCCAATTTTGTATTGCAATTTATTTCAGTATCAAATATTTCTGCAAATTTCTGTTCTTTCTTGTTTAACGCCTGTCTGATACGATTCTTTATATCATCTTCAAACATAGCTTCTTTATCTCCGTATTCCCAAAACTGGGCTCTATCTTCCAAAACTTCTTTTATTATTTTCTCATCTTTCATTTACTCACGCTCTCCTTGATTCCTCTGGGTGAAAATCCCAAAGCTATTTCTTCTCGTATTTTCTTTTTTTCATACTTTGAAAGCTTATATTTGTTTAATATTTTATCCGTTATTTCGTTCTGTTTTTCTTGTGGTAGGTAATAATTCAAAAACCATAGACTCTTTCCTGTTGCTCCACTTTCTATCAGTTCATCCAAATCTGCCTTTGGTTTGGTGTTTCTATATAATTCTCTGTAAATTTTCCAGCATATTTCTTCAAGTTTTTCATTTGTCATTTAGTCACTTCTCCTTGATTTCTTTTTTATGGTTTCTATCTCAATTTCATGTATTTTTTCTTTTAACCAGAAAATATGACAAACAGACATCGACATTAAAAAAGTCCAAATACTACTAATGGTAAATAAAACCAGTACCCCCATGTAAAGATAAATATACCAGACAACCACGAAGCATAAATTACATTTTTATGAAACTCTTTACTGTATTTCATTCAATCACGACTCCTTGATTTGTTATTTTTTCACCCAATAAACTTCTCTGTTAAAAAATACATACAAACAAAAGTAACAGAAAAACATACAAAACCAAAAATAACAACTATTTCATTTGCTGTATAATCTGTGTATTTTGCAAAACAACTTCCAATACCAAAAATAGCAGTTAAAAAAAGTGTAATAAACATGGAAACAAATCCGACTTCTTCAGTATTAACATTAACAATCTTTTTATATTTGATTTTCTTTTTAGTCATTTACTCACACTCTCCTTTGATTTGTTTTTTGATATCCCCGAGCCGTTGGTGTGTTGGTTATAGTATGCGAACCTTCCACTCTGTATAAGCTACCTATACACATACTGTATAGCTTTAGGGATACCACACCAACTTTTATCGCCACTTCATGGGTATCAACATCATTGCGGTGACGCCTGTATAGGTCGATTCCACAATACACTACTCCCGTATCGTGACGAGGCTCTTTAGGGCACTAAAACTCGTGTCATCATTTCCTTCTTAATTTCGTTTACCTGTTTCTGTATATCCTTCGTAAACTCTACTCCGAGTTTTTCACACATTTCTTCCAATAAACTTAAAGATATATCGCAACTTTCTCCTTCACAATATTTTTTATGGTGCTTCGCCAAACTTATTGAATTCCGTTTTATTACCGATAAAAAATCTTTATCTTTATCATGCTTCATTTACTCACGCTCATTCCATTTTTTAAGCCTTTTGTATTCGGCTTTTGATATGAATTTGTTGTCCAATAACCCCTCAGTAAAACCATCTTTCATGATTCTGACCATGAACCATAATTTTATAGTTCTGAATAATCCATAAACCATAAGGCATTTCAAAAATACTGCTCTATCGTAGTTTTTGAATGGATATTCTTTTGTCATTTACTCACGCTCTCCTTTCTCCAAACATCTTTTCAACCAGTTCTGTTATGTTTCCACCATCATCTGCCGTAAAATAGTCATCAAAATCCTTTACTATTATTCCGTTTTCTAAAAGCCAGTTAAAAATTCTCTGGCGTTCTTCTTTTATTCCCGAAACCTTTAATAAAACTTCTCCACATGTTTCTGGTTTAATTTTCATTTTTTAGACACCTCTTTTTTAGCACATAAATCACATATTGTTTCTTTGCCTGATGAAATTATGTATGTTGTATATATTCTTCTTCCACATCTGTTACATTTCATTTTTTAGTTACCTCTCATTTTCTTTGTCTTTAAAATTTTTTTGTAATAATATTTTGCCTCTATTGGTGGGCAACAACCCGATTAGCACCTTGCTTTATTTCCACACACTGCAACCCCATAAGATATTTGCCATTTCCTTTAAGGGATATATTAAGTTGCTTTTGTATGGATGGGAATCGAACCCATCTACCAGATTTTCACCAAATTGCTACCTTTCACCATTTTATCCTTTAATCAAATCCTTGATAATTTTTCTATAAATCTCATTTTCCTTTTTCAAATCTTTGACTTCCTGAAAATTTTGATATTTTTGCATATTGGCATCAACTCTGTCATCTCTTTTTAGTTTGTAAAAACTAACACGCCTTTTGGATGATTCTTCAGCACCCAAGTGGTCTACTTCAATTTTGTTTTCTCTTTTTAAACTCCAAATTGCACCATGGGTTATTCGCAAAGAAAAACCTAATTTCTTTGCAACTTGCCTTCCAGATAGTTTTGCCTCTGGATGTTCCCTAAAAAATTCAAGTATTTTTTCCTTGTACATTTTACCTAACCTCCTTGATTCCAGATAAGGTTATATTTGCAACAAACTTATCTGGTATTTTTTTAAGTGTATCAACCCTTATTGATACAGTCAAAACCCTTTCACGCTTATAGCATTTAACATCCTTCACCGAAACCCTGTTAGTTATCATCATTCATCACCCACTACAAGATATTTAATCAGCTTTTTCATAACCCGATTCTCAAATTCCAAATCATGCTTCTCCTGAACCTCTGAAATCATTGAATCAAAAAGCTCATCTTTGTTAATGTTTTTTGAAAAAACCTTTTTCTTTGCTCTTGGTTTCTGGATACTTTTTTTGCTTCTTACCAGAACTTTATTTCCTGAAGAAGCAACACTTCCGTTAACCCATAAAACAGGTCTCTTGCTTCTAAGGAATTTAAGATTTCTGATATAATCACTACTTCCTTTCCAAAAAATAAATGCAAAATGTTTTTTGTTACATATTCTGCAAATAGTTTTCTGGGAAACCCTTATTGTATTCAAAATAGACAACCTATGCAAAACATTACTTGCATCCTTTGGTGTCATATCAAAAATCTCCGCAATTTCATGCATACAATAAGTTTTTGTTTTATGTGCCTTAAAAAAACCAAGCACAAGAGCCATGTTTTCTCTTTTTGCTCCCTTCATTTTTTATCCACCTCTGTAATATTTTTTAAATATCCAAGCATCCCATCAGGTATTTCCACAAAACCAAACATTCTGAGACAGCCTATATTATAAATTGTTGCCTGAACACCATACTTTTCACAAAATGCAATTTCGCTTTTTGTCATCCCACTATTAACACCAACACCTAACAATTTTTCAAATGTCAAACCTTTCCTAACCTTGCCAAGATTATTGTATTTTACCAGTCTCCCATCCCTATACAAAATATTATACCTCATTTTTTCACCTTTTTCCTTTTATTTACCATAACTATTTTAAGAATGTTAAAGTATTTAAATGTTTAAACAATATCAATTATGTGGTCTCTGAATGAAATACGTAAATTCTATCCAGAATAAAACAACAAGAAGATTCAAATACTGGTTAGCAAGAATAAATGGACTTAACTCAAAATTATCAGCAAAACTCCGAGATTTTACACCATCAAAACATCAACAATATATAAACAAAGAATATTACAAAAATACTACTCAAGAACAAAATCACCAGTAAAATATTTGTGTCTTGGACAGTAATACACAATTTTGTTATTCCATTTAAACTCAGCCATAAGAATAAAACACCTCGGACACACTTTTCTTTTTCCCATAAGATACTCTTCTATATTGATTCTAATCAACCTCAGTAAATGGCATCTTTTTTAAAATACCTTTTTTAACCATATCCCTGTTTGATTTTTCCATTCTTTCCTTGATAATATCCCAGTCTTCCCTTGAAACATTTGATTTCACAAAATGAGTAGTAAGACGTTTAAACTTAGGCGTATCAAACATGTATTTCCCTTTTTTACTCCGCTTAGTCAACTTTTTTGTCATAAAACCCCTAACCTAAATATCATTTTTTACCCTTGAGTCTCTTTTCCTGACTTCTCCAATCAACATAGTACCCAACAGCCATAAAAATAAATGCAAGAACACAAATTGCTACAACCAACCACATTAAATAGCCAGAACCCATTTGTTTCCCTCCTTTCGTATACCACCCATACGCTTATCCCTTAGGTATACAATATCCAACTTTCTAAGCTCATTAAAATACACTGATTTAGTAATTATCTGTGCTTTCCATTGTTTAAATAAAGCTTTTCTCTGCTTGTAATAATCCTTCAACCTCATCTCAGTAAAACACCTTTTGCAATACCACTTAAAATTAAGCCTGTTTCCATAAACCCTGAAAAATTCATTACCACATTTACTGCATACCAGAACTTTTTTGTAACATGTCATCCAAAGCACCCTTGAAAATTTTTTCATCCATAAAACCAATACCAACTATGATAAGCTTTAAAGCAACCAAAATAGTTCCCCAAGCAATAAGTCCAGTACCGAGAACTTCAACTCCTGCTAATTGAATAAAACAATGACAAAAAACCAGTAAAAAACTAATATTAAACAAAGTATCCCTTATATTTAGCCTGATAAAAAAATCGTATAAAACAAGAGCCATAAAAACAACAACAGTATTTGTAAACCAATCAGTATTATTAAGATTTAATAAATTTGTTCCAACACCAAATTGATTCATAAAAAATAACGACATACCAAAAAAAGAAAATGCTTGAAAAAGCATAACTCTCTCAAAAAACCTAACACCAGCTTTCTTTTCTTTTTTATAAAATTCATAAAACAAACCAATCAATGTTTCAGTCATAGTTAGCTTATTTTTCAACCTCAACCACCACTGCATCTTCAAATGTAAATCTCATAACCCTTCCGCATTGACATTTAACCTCTATCCTTTTCACAATTTCCACCTGTACCATCATTATACCTGTTCCATATCATCATCGCAAAATTTGCTATATCAACAAGTTCTTCTCCAAAATCAGTAAAGCATGATTTATCAGCCATATTAAGTTCCATAATTTCCTCAAACAACCTATCCCAAAGATACAATATACTACATGTTTTCCAAGAATCACCCTTAACAGGCTGGTTTCTTTTCATTTTATTGTTCATTGCTTCGCAAAACTTTTCTATTTCTACTTTGCTAACCATATTTTCAATCCTTCTTTGGTTATTTGCCAATACGGAGATTTATGCATAACAAGCATCTTTTTCTTCAAACTGTTAAGCACAACATTCACATGATTTCCTTTCAACCCAACAGATTCTCCGATTTCAATAGCTTTGTATGCACTTTCAGAATTTTCTGCCAAAAACCTGAAAATTACATTATACATATCCCGACCAGCAAATTTACCTTCCTTAAATTGCTTCTTAGTTATTGCCATCATCTACACCTTTTTTCAGTTTATAAAAATCTTCTTTCCCCATATTGAGATACCACCAAACAGGAAACAAACTATCCCTGAGAATCTTCATTTCATCAAAATCCTCGCCGTTATTATTTTCCCTGTCATCCTCCAGCACAATTATTGACAAACTCAATGCCTTGGACAACAAATATATCCCCCTTTCACTGTTCAACAACTTCTTGGCAATCTCTTTTTGCTTAACTTCATCCAAAACTTCCCAGTCAGAAAATCTCATAATAAACCTAATATTCAAAAGTATAAATAACTTAGCAACCTTAAACAACTTATGCAACCAGATTTGTTTTGGACTATAATAGACCTGATAGTAATACTTGTGTGTCTTTTATTCGCAACCATGCTGATAATAAATAATGATACAAACCCACTCAAACTATTATCTCTTTTATCAGTTGCATTTGGAACTACTTTAGGGCTTACAACATGGATTCTGGGGGAAAACACATAATACATAACTAAATGGTGCTACATTTGACAGGAAATCATCTGGACTGGAGATGTCCTATATGTTCAAAAGAGTTTTACCTTCTATCCGAGTTCCAAAACCACATGAAAACAGCTCATAATACCCCATTGAACCGCAAAACACTAAAACACCTGAAAGTAAAAAACAGGAAAAACGAATGGGTATACTACTGCAACAAGAAATTCAAAGCAAACCCAAAGAAATCAACAACAAACACCCTTCAGATTACATGCACCCGATGCCTGAAATTTATAAAATATGAGGAAATAAGAAATGCAAAGAAAAAAATACAAAAAAATCCTAAATTATAAAACCATTGAACCAAAATTACACAAATGGAATGACTGGTCAAACCATCCAGTAACCAAAAAATTCAGGCAAACACTTCAAGAGCAAACAAAAATAAGAGTCTTCCATGGCTCAAAACACACATGGTTATCAATCAACATAGACAAACCCCAGAACTGGGAACTCATAAAACTGATATACGGAAAAGAAGAAGCAGAAAAACTCTACAAACGAGGTGGTATCGTGAATAAAGAAACATTATTAAGAATGCTAAAAAGGGAAACCCAATCACTGCAAGGTATAATAGCCAATTTTGACAAGTTTCAATCAGAAGAATACGCATACAAAAAAATAAAATCAACCATTGAAATAATAAATGAGCTAACCCTTGAATTATATGAAAACATAAAACAAAACTAAGCACTCCACTCAAATCAATTCCTTAAAAACTTTTTCTCCAAAGCTTCAAACTCTTTTTCCTCAAATTCATATCCGCATTTGCAACATCTTGCCTTGGCAAAAGACTTTCTACGCCAAATTTTCCGATGCAAACACCTCGGACACTGAACCCCATAAGCAATAGCACATTCATCTCTCCTTCTCAGCAAAGACGAACTAACTTTCCTATCATTATTACTACGAACCATAACTCCCCTATACACATTAACATATTTAAATCAACACACCACCCCCATTAAAAGGCAACACCCCCCACCTCCCACTCCCCCCACAACCCTAAGGCAAGAACCCCAAAGAATGGAACAGGAATACTGGGGGAATGGAACAGGAATACTGGGGGAATGGAACATGCACCAGTGACAAAGAAATACAGAATTTAGAAACTGGAACATTGAATGCAGAAACAAGTAATGTAAAGAACAGCTTACACTCACTTTTTCCCCCTTTGGAAGCAATCGGCTTTTCTGGAACAAAAAATTTATTTTTCTCTTGGACAAAGCA
>Ga0180432_10003588_pt1 | contig 21941 bp, 15 predicted proteins | sample SS_ome_10_FD_132414 | JGI IMG/M metagenome (GOLD analysis project Ga0180432, IMG submission 132414) | Hypersaline lake sediment archaeal communities from the Salton Sea, California, USA - SS_1_MS_2 metaG | ecosystem: Environmental > Aquatic > Non-marine Saline and Alkaline > Hypersaline >...
ATCTTTGCCTTTGCTTCCTTTGCCTTTGCCTTCTCAAGTTCTCTCGACCTTTTCCTCTCTTCAGCTTCTCTTTGCTTTTGCAATCGCTTCACTTCCTTTTCCTTTGCTTTCTCAAGTTCTCTCGACTTTTTTCTCTCTTCAGCTTCTCTTTGCTTTGCTTCTTTCTCTCTTTCCTTTTGCAATCGCTTTGCTCCCTTTGATCGTTCTCTTTCTGCGAGTTTATCAAGACGTTGACGCTCTTTTTCAGCTTCCTTCTTTGCCTTTGCAACCTCTCGTAAGCGAACCTTTTCCTCCTTTGCTCTCGCCTTTTCCTCTTCGACTCTTCTGGCTTTCTCTGCCTTTTCTGCAACCTTTTCCTCCTTTGCGAGTCTCTTCCTCAGGTCCTTCAACTGACGGATCACCTTCTTAAAGTTGACCTTTACCTTATGGTGATAGGCCTCTTCTTTTCGGGCCTTACGTCCTTCAGCCCTCTTTGCTTCTTCAGCCTCGTCATAAGCTTCGGCGGCCTCAAGGGTTGAGATTAACCCTTTCACCATTTCCTCACTGACATGACAGTGGCGATAGATGGACCGGTTCAAAGTCTTTTGAAGGACACGGTGAAGGGTGGAAAGGGAGTGGGGTCTTTGAGCTTTGTAAGTGTCAGCAAAGATTTTGACAAATGCCGGATCTTGGGTAAGGACGTCAAGATTGACTTCACATTCTCCATCAGGAGATCTCTTTGATTCCTCCACACCTCCATCTTCTCCTCCATCCAACCTCCAACAATCTGAAGCCCCACCACTTCGACCCCGTTTAGGAAGGATCCGCTTCGAGTTGGCCTTACAATCCACCGACACCATGTGAAGGTCTTTGAGGGTTGCGGCATGAATCTCGTAAGCCTTCAGGGCGGACAACCAAGCGTATTGATCGGCAGACACAAAGGTTGTTGGGCCAATGTGAAGGTGATCCAAACGATCCTGGGTTGCAAATCCAGATTCCAAAAGAGACGCACCTGTCTTTACCAAAGACCCACCCTCCTCATCCTCTGAATCAAAGGCTTCGTCGCCTTCCCTTCGTCGGGGTTGAAGGTTGAAGGCCTCCACAGGCTCCACTTCACCATCTTCATTGGTAAGGGTCTTTGGAAGGCAAGCGACATACATCAAAAGAGTCGCTGTCCAATCCTGGGGAAAGGGCAACCCTTGGTGAGAGCAGTAACGGTTGACTCGACCAATCAACTGAGCATAGATGCGCATGTCGTCAGGAGGGGTGACAATGTGCATGGTCCTCACTCCCTTCATGTTGACGCCCTGGTAATACAACTTTGTGAGAAAGATGGCCACCTTTACCTTTGAACCGGTGAGATTAGCCTTTGTCTTGGTGAAGAACCTCAAGCCACGCGACTCGGTCGCCTTTGTTTCCTGACCATTGAGAACCACAAACCGTCGAGGATGATCATTCCTCACATCTTCCACTGACTGCATGTCCCACTGCACCCATCCCGAAGAACGCATCAGATTGGCCATGGCCATGACTCCGTTGGCATTGTCATCACAAAAGATGACCTGCTTCCCCGTTTCGGTTAAGCGAGCCTCAACCCCCTGAAGAACCGAAAGGAGTTTGGGACAAAGGGCCTCGGCCTTGACGATTCCATCAGGACCGGCAAAGGCAGGAGCGCCGCCCATGCCTCGACCGTCGGAGGGAGCCATGGTGCAATAGCGCTGAAGGATGGATGGGTTCTCAAGAGGCGACACCGGGACTTCCTCAAAGAGCAAAGGACGAAGCAATTCAGGCATCTCGATAAAGGTGTAGTGGACGGTTTCTTCATCTTCCTCTCCTTGAGATGGAGGCATCATGCAGACTGGCTCATCCGAATCTTCTGAACAAAGGTCAGTTGACCCTTCTCTCTGGGCCTTGTAGAGATTCCAAGTATGAATGGACATTTTCACCTCAAGAGCATCAGGATAAAGGGCCTTTACCTTCCCATTCCACTTCTCACCACCATCCTTGTGCCACACAACCCGTTGCCCTTTACCCTTTCCAACCAATCGAAAGTCGTCTTCAGGCCCCAGAAACACAGGGTCGTCATCTTCCTTAAAGTCGGCTTCTAAGTAAGTGCCTTGGGTACCCGTTACTGTAGCCTCATACCACTTTTGCGAGCGTGGTTTTGCCCTCACAATGACTCGCGTTCCTTCTCGATAATTTTTGAGAGCCACCTCACCCCCTTGGGCGGACAAAGCCTTTAAAGGTTTTTGAAAAATTTTCGTCGTGTTGTTGCGGGCGTAGTAGTCAAGCATGTGGCCTGACATGGTCACCGGCACAACGGTCGAAGGCTGGATCAAATCTTTTGGCGACTTTTCAGGAATGAAACGTGGAAAGACGTGGTGGTCAAACTCAATCGAGTAGACCGACACATACCCTTGGAGCTTTCGAAAGGCCGAGTCGAGAATGTGGCCACCCTCATCGACAAACTCACCTTCCCGAATGGGTTCATGCTCGACACCTCTCAACACATTCACTCCCTTTCGCACATCGTCAGGAGACTCGACAATGATGGTTGCCGTCAAACCCACAACAACGGATGACTTGGATTGGTATAAGGCCTCACGAAGACGGGGAAGAGACCGTTTCCACTGGCGTTGCACAATGTACTTATCGTTGACGGCGTTGTGGAACTCATCCATGATGACCACGGCATTGTCAAAGGGATTAAAGGTCGCAAAGGCTTCAGGGTCGGCTTGGATGGATCTCGGAAGAAATACAGGGTCTGGAGTCGCTGACATCTTATCTCCCGCGCCAAAGTCTTCTTGGTCTTCTCTTCTTGCCGAGACGTGACGACGAATCTCATCAGTGAGGGGGTCGAGGTAGTAGGGCATGTAGTTGCCCGCAGTCACATACTGAGAAAACTTAACAAGGCGACTAATCAGCGATGCCCCTGTCGAAACGAGCTTTCCTTCCTTATCGGCATCTGGCCCCACCTTTCGCACACAGGCCACGTCAAGTTTCTTTCCCTCGGCGAGGGTGCGGATGGTCTTAGCTTCTCCACGAGTTACAATTGATTGGGATAAGCGACAGAGGAAGCCACGAGTCGACAAAAGTTCATCAGTCGTGTTCTTCTGAAGCTCATCGTTGGGAGGGGTAATGACAATGATGGGCTTAATTGGTCCATGGCGACCTTCGGCTAAGTCTTCTTCCCTCACCCGATTCATCAGGGTGAAGAGTTTAGTGAAACTAGAAGGAAGGCGAGGGTTGCGCTCCTGCCAAATCTTCAAGGCCGACCTCAGGTTTTCCTCTGCCCACACATTGATAATGCCGGCCATGACTAAGGTTTTCCCCGCACCCGTGGGATGAAGCACCATCATCTTTCGGAGCACGGAGCGAGGGGAAAGGAGGTAGGGAATCAACTTTTGGTAGGGTTCAAGAACGTTGGATACGATGAAGGATCCGCCGTCACGAAGACGTCGACGTTCGGCGAGTTGAAGAGGCTTCAGCGAATCCTCATCCTCGGAGAGTACTAAGTGATCTCCGTCATCAAAGGCGACGACAAGAGATTTGCGAATCTCCACGACGGACCCTTCCCCAATAAAGGAAGCCGTGAGGGGATTAAAGATTTTCACCTCTTGACCCTTTCGTGCCTTTTTCATTTCAATCACCGACCCACCAGCATTGATCAAGTAGCGACCATTGTCAGGCACGCCAAAGGAAAGACCTGAAGGTTTCAGAGCCACAATGATGTTTCTCCCAAAGGGAAACCGCACCTGGCCAGGGCGTTCCTCTCCGTCTTTCTTTGTGAGAACCACTTCATCCCCAACCTCGTACCACATGAGGGGCACGTGGCCGGCCTTTGCTCTCAAAGAACACATGTCCGAAAGACGCGTAAGTTTTTTTGGAATGGAAGTCATTGTTAAGCCATTGCGCTCCAACCAAGAAGACACAAAGGGGAGAAAGTCCTTTGACTCCTGGGGAGGCCAATTTGCTTTTTTCGGCCAGCGCATGAGAGACATTTTTTATTTAAAGATAGATTATAAGGAAAATTCTATAGGAAAGTGTCATAAAATTGAAGGTTTTTGCTTTCACGCCTGCCGATCCTTCCAATGCCAATCGAGTGATTGGTCGAGGTGGACCTCTCTATCTTGAAGCAAAAAGAGAGTTTGACAGAGGAGCGTCAAGATAGTGTTTGGAGAAACCCGACCTTTAAATAAATGAGACAGTGGATACTGTCACTCGTGATTCAAACAACCTCGGGGGAGCGGGCCCTCTACACAATCCCCGTCTATGCAGAATCAAAAGATGATATGGAGATTTCGGCAAAGCGCCACGTGAAAATGATGCATTCTTCGTGCGTCGAGGTGGAGACCTATAAGTTTGAGGAAAAGGTTCCTCACGATCCAAGCCTCATTCCTCGCCTGAATCCCTTACAAAAAATGAGAGGGTCGATGGTGTTGAGGGTAGATGAGCCCGAGTATAGAGACCTTGAAGATTTTGTCGAACGCTCCTATGACGGAGTCGAAGAAGTAAAGGCCGACCCTCTTCTTGATTATTACACCCAAGTTGAACTTTACCACAAAGACCAAGTGTTGAATGAAATCGAACAAAGTGAACCGATGATCCAAAGTGCCACTGCATCCTTTTCCTTTTGGGAATGGTTGTGGAAAAAGCTAACGGGATGTGTCTCGTGTAAAGGAAAGAGAGAAAACAAATCAAAATATCAAAAACTAAGCCAAGATGAAAATGATCATCTTGAAAGGGAATTAGAGTTAATGTCTGCAGATATGAATGATTACAGTCGATAGGTAAAAAATAAAAGTATTGATTTTTAAATGTTCATCATTGAAAACCACTATAAACCATGCCCTCAACGATTGAAGTGACTCAAGTAAACACTAAGACGTACCGTGTTGTTCCCAAAAATGGTCCTGTGTGGAAGGTCACTGTCGTAAAGGACGTCTGTCGATGGGCCTTGGAGAATGTAAAGGACCAAACAACGTTGAATGACGTTTTGGGGTCCTCAACCCAAACAAAGAGGGATCGGGCCCTTTTCACTTCAAAGGGAAACAACCCTCACTTTGTGCGGCAAGCGGCCGAGAAGTTGGCTCGAGGGGTGGAACACAACCTCCCCTACCATTGTAAGACCCTGGTGCTCAACATTTACGGGTCAGTGTGGGAGCCCCTTTCTCAAAAGACTTTGTTGTCTCCTTTGGATTCATAATAAACTTACACACTTATTTGAAACAAACTATATTGACACACATTGAGCAGGTACACAAAATAACTAAGCACCAACGTGTTCTCACTTTTTCCAAAGCTCATGTCCCGCCCTACACCCGACAACCCCGGCTACGCAAGCGACGCTGAAGTGAAAGCCATCATGGAGGCATACGAGCGCGAAATTGTCTACCCTGCGGCAATCTTGGGATGTCATCAAACAAAGCGACCCACCATCCAAACCAAGCGGTCGGTTTTGAGATTATGAATTTAAACAATTACATATTTGATCAATCACACATTTGAAGAACATACGAAGGGCACACACCTCTTCTCCACAACACCGATTTTCGAGGTGAAGGTCCAAAGGTCCTGCAAAAGCAAAAGTGAGGGCTGCATGAATTTCCTTCTTGACAATCTCTGCCAAGGGACCAATCGCTAAAGAAGACGAATCGTAAGGAAAGCCGAGGACATCAAAGGCTTCCACTGCTTTTTTTTCAATGGCCATCCAGTTGGAGAGAATATTTGAAAAAGACGTCTTAAGTGCCTTATGGTGGAAAGATGAAAGGCGAAAAATGGAGGTTGCCTTAATGGGTGAGAGGGGAGAGTGTTGGGCCAAGGTCTGACCAGGTGGAAGGTACTTGGGAAGGTCCTCCCAAGTGATCATTCGAATGATGTGAAATCAAATTGTAAACACATTTTTCTTGCAAAATTCATCACATAAATTTTGCTTCTTAAATAAAATGAAATTGATTGCATCCCTCACTACCATTCCTGATCGGGAGGGCGGATGTTATAAATGTGTAAAGTCTCTTGTGAATGCCCGACCTCGGTTTCATAAGATTGTTGTTGTCATCCCAATGACCTTTTTACGCATGACAAAAGTCTATCCTCAAAAAGCCATTCGCAAACTTTTAGCTCTCGACAAACGAGTCGAGGTGAAACGACGAGAGGGAGACTTAGGCCCTGGAACAAAGTACCTTGGGTATGGAAAGGGAAAGAATGAGTTTACCTTTATTTGCGATGACGATAAGACCTACCCTTCCCATCTCATTAAGGCCTTGGTTAAAAAAATGAAAAAAGCAAAACGAAATCGAGGTCTTTTCCCAGTCGTCCTCAATTCAAAAAAACTAAACAACCATGTACGGGGAATGAATGGCTTACTGTGTCCCCCAGGATCGATTGAAGGATATGAAGACTTTCTAAAGATTTTGCCAAAAGAAGCTTTGGAAATTGACGACGACACCTTTGAGGTGTTTCTTCAAGCAAAAAAGATTCCCGTCATTCATCTTAAAAGATTTAAAAGGTGGAACCCCATATTTACCAATCATCTTTCTCCCCATGCCTTATCGGCCAATCGGAAGAGACGACAAAGAGCAAAAGCTACATTTCAGAAGTTTTTAAAGTCTCCCCCGTTCGAATCTCACTCTTGGTCTCCCCCGTTCGAATCTCACGAATCCACTTCCACACCTCCTTTGTCGCCACCTGGCCTTCCTTTAAGTGGGTCGCCCTCTCCGTTCCGTCAATCGACGTCCGATGAATGACTCCCGAAGAGTGACACCAAAAGGCACGCTTCACTTGGTCATAACTGTAGGGCCCGTGAAGGTAGGGATTGAGAAGGTCAGGATTAACATGAAAATCGTTGGCCGCAGGAAGAACACAATTGGTATCAAAGGCCGGTATGGTCGAAAGGTCAATGGGTTTTGGGGACCATACTTCTTTGGGATACCCCTCTCCTTCCCACTTAATCGCCGCATTTTGGAGCATAATCATATCACCCTTCATTCCACCATATGTGGATCGGATCCACATGGCTTGGGAGACTGGATTTAGTTTTCCAAAGAGGCGAGGGTGGATTGGGTCAACCACATCCTTTGCAGAATGCTTCAACTCATGGCATCGATCGTCGGTGAGGCATTCAAGAACGGAAACCATAAAGACTTCGAGGTCTCGGCCCTGAAGGGTATAACCTTTTGACTTTGCACACATCAACCAGGTGAGGGGTAAGAGGCCAGAAGAAGGTAGACCATCCTCTACTTGGATAATGGACCAACGTCTCAAAGCTTCATCGGGGTCTTTTAAGAACAACACAAAAGCCGTTGCCAATCCCTTTTCAACCTCTCGACGCCTCACACATTTTTGCAGGTTTGATTTGAGGAGGCCTGTGTTTACGGGGGTGATGGATGGATTGAGGGTCACTGGATCACCCTTTGACGATCGCATGTCCCAAAGTTGAAGACGTAAGTCAAGTCCCCTCAAAGAAATTGATCCCTCAGAAGACCATTGACCACGCTTGGAAGAAAATGGATTGACTGGACATTGTGTCTGCAAGACGACTTGATGGTCATCTTTTAAAATAAAATGAAAAAGCATTTGAATCTCAAATGGATATGAAAGAATATGAGTTTTAAAGTGAAGAGGAAGGAATAATTACGTTTCAGAACTCGCGATGAAAACAATTGTCGGGAGTAAAAGATGAGTGCCTATTCGCCCGAGTCACCCTACCAACCTTATGGTCAAGGGGAAACTATGGTTGGATTTGGAATGAAATCTGGCCAAGGGGAAACTATGGGAGGGACGACACCACCACCTCAATATTACGCTCCCTCTTCTCCCGCTTACCGACCGACAACGCCTGATTATTCACCGGCTTCTCCTGCTTATGCTCCTACATCTCCTGAATACCATCCAGAAAATTTCTCACCAAAATCACCTCCTGCTTGGACACCTACCCCTCCAGGATCTCCCTATAAACCATCAAGTGACACACCTCCAAGTTTTCCAGACTATGCTCCTCCGCAAAGGAAAAACACTCCGGCATATGACCCTTCCACTCCACCTTTAGATCTTTCATCAGACCCCTACAGGCCACCGGTTCCTCAATCGACTCGGTCTCTTGATCCTCGATTAGAACCATCTCATTACAATCCAGGAGAGACTTACAAACCTCAGGACACCTATAAACCACAGGACACCTATAAACCACAGGACACCTATAAACCACATTACCCTCAAGAACCATATCGTCCACTAGAAGAGTATCGTCCTCCACCCCCTCCATCCCACTATCCGTCCCATCAACCCCATCATCACCATCCACCTCCTCCATCCCACTATCCCACTTATCAAGATGCTCACCCTTCAACAGGTGCCTATGGAGCATCTGGAGCTTACGGGACATCTTCCGCTTATGCCTCGTCCTCTGCCTATTCCTCTGACCCATCTGATGAAAGGTCCCTTCCCCACCCATCGAAGCGTACCTACTCGGGGTGGTTTCCATACTCCATCCATCGACCCGTCTCACCACCCCGATATGCAACCATCCGCAGGCGAAGACGTTAGTTAAATTGATCACAAAGAAAAATACACGAATAAAAACAAAATGAAACAAAGTGATCAAGGTTCGGTGTGGAAACGCTTTTGGCCCTACATTGTATTTTCTCTCGTGATTGTTGTTATTATTGTGGTGGTGATTGTCGTTGTAGTGACAAAGAATAAAAAGGGGGATGAGAAGGCAGAGAAGGAAAAGCCGTCTCCAGGAAGTGGAGAGCTGACGGAAAAGAGACTTATTGAGGTCGAAGAAGGAGATGTCGTCGTCGACATTCCCGTTGAGTCTCACCCTCTTCTTTCCGAGATTTATGATTTGTTTGTGGAAGAAGTGAGGGGATCAAAACTTGCCCTTCAAGACGCATCCAAACGTATGGCCCAACCCAACCAGAAAAAAATGGCGGCCGAAGCAAAGCGTCCCTTAGCCAACAAAGAGTTTTACACAAAGGTGGAAGACTTCTTATCGGCCAATTACGAACGCCCCTTTGAAAAGGAAGGCATGGGTGGAAACGAAGATTGGATTGACCGCTTTGGAAAGTATGTGCGGCGCAACCCCATGTCTCCTCGCTTCCAGAGGATGAGCCAATTGGTCAACATGTTGTGTGGGCACTCAAGAAATGATGATGCTGGGTCACTTGGTGGTTACTTTTGGTATCCAAAGGGAGGATGCCGTGAGTGGCACACCAATAAGAACGATGCTCTGATGTATCGCGGCTACTTTATCTTTGTGGAGGAGGAGGGAAAGTCGGGCCTGAATTGCATGATTGGGGGACCAAATGGAAAGATGCTTGAAGCTCCCGACCGCAACGGCATCCTGCGCTTATTCAAGGTGACTGGCGAACCCAATCCCCTCTGGCATTCGGTGTGGTCAGACACGAACCGTTTCTCTCTTGGCTTCCGCCTCTCGGATCGTTGCGCAGAAGGCTTGAAAAAATTAATTTAGAGGAAAATAAATTATCCATATCAGGTTACTGTCAAACTCTTTTGTCACATTTCAATTTCACCAACATGGATTCTACTCAAACTCAAGAACAACCTCTTCAAGACACCTTTGCCTTTTCGGCCGACATTGCCCAACTTTTATCCTTGATCATCAACACATTTTACTCCAATAAGGATGTGTTTTTGCGAGAACTCATTTCCAATGCATCTGACGCTCTGGATAAAATCCGGTATGAAGCCTTAACAAACTCATCGGCCATGGACACAGAATCTGACTTGAAAATTTCCATTTTTCAAGATAAGGGAGCATCCACTCTAACCATTCAAGACACTGGAATTGGTATGACACGTGATGAGCTCGTTGCCAATTTGGGAACGATTGCCAAATCTGGAACAAAGGCATTTATGGAAGCCCTTCAAGCGGGAGCGGACATTTCAATGATTGGTCAATTTGGTGTAGGATTTTACTCTGCTTTTCTTGTTGCGGACCGAGTCGAAGTTCATTCAAAATCAAACAACGATTCACACCAATACGTGTGGTCATCGGAGGCTGGAGGGTCCTTCACAGTTTCCAAAGAACCAACCACATTGACACGAGGAACGTCGATTGTTTTACACTTGAAAGATGACCAGACCCATTTGTTGGAAGAACAAACTATTCGGTCTCTTGTTAAAACCCATTCCGAATTTGTTGGGTTTCCGATTTACCTTCAAGTTCAAAAAACGATTGAGAAGGAGGTTGAGGAAGAAAATGATGGCGATGATGATGGTGATGACAAACCAAAGATTGAAGAGGTGAAGGATGATGATGACGAACCAAAAAAGAAAACTGTAAAGGAAACTACTCTTGAGATGGAAACCCTCAATACTGAAAAGGCAATTTGGACTCGCAAACCTGAAGACGTCACCGACGAAGAGTACGAGTCCTTCTATAAGAACATTTCTGGAGATTGGGAAAAACACCTTGCCGTTAAACACTTTGCGGTTGAAGGCCAACTCGAGTTTCGTGCCATTCTCTTTGTTCCTGCTCGAGCCCCATTTGAAATGTTTCAAAAGGAGAAGCGTAAGAACATGAAGCTCTATGTTCGTCGGGTCTTTATTACAGACGAGTCTGAGGAGTTGTTGCCTGAATGGCTTTCATTTGTGAAGGGAGTCGTAGACTCGGAAGACTTACCACTGAACATTTCACGTGAGATGCTTCAACAGAACCGAATCATGAGGGTTATTCAGAAAAACCTTGTGAAAAAGTGTATCGAACTTTTTAAAGAAATGAGCGAGGACGAAGAAACCTACAAAAAATTTTATGACCAATTCTCGAAATCCCTGAAGCTGGGAGTCCATGAAGACTCTAAAAACCGAGACACTCTTGCATCCCTTCTTCGGTTTTCATCAACCACGACAAGCGACGACGAAACAACATCTCTGACGTCATATGTTCAGAGAATGAAAGAAGGCCAACCTGGCATTTATTACATTACCGGAGAGTCACTAAAGGCCGTACAAAACGCCCCCTTTCTTGAGCGCCTGAAAACAAAGGGGTACGAGGTCTTATTTTTGGTTGACCCTATTGACGAATACGTGGTTCAGACCCTGACGACATTTGAGGAAAAGAAATTGATTTCAGTCACAAAAGAAGGTCTTGATTTGGGGGACAACCCTGATTTGGATGAAGACGCGAAAGCGGATGCCGAAAGCCTGTGTGGAACCATGAAGGCCATCCTGGGTGACTCTGTTGAAAAGGTTGTCCTGTCTGACCGTTTAGAAAAGTCTCCGTGTATTCTTGTCACTGGGTCTTTCGGGTGGTCAAGCAACATGGAACGAATCATGAAGGCTCAAGCTTTGAGAGATTCTTCCATGTCGTCCTACATGTCTGCCAAAAAAACGTTGGAGATTAACCCGACACATCGCATCATTCGTGCCCTATCAACAAAGGCAAAATCTGACCCTTCAGACTCCTCGGTGAAGGACTTGGTGTGGCTTCTCTACGATGTCACCCTTTTGAATTCAGGATTCACCCTTGAAGACCCAACCACATTTTCTTCACGTATCCATAAGTTAATTTCTTTGGGATTGTCATTGGAAGACGACGAAGAACCTGATGACCTCACGGATCTCCCACCATTGACTGAAGAAGAGGGCAATGAGTCTAACGACGGAACCATGGAAGAAGTCGATTAGAGTTTATTCACACTTTGTCATTTCGTTATCGAATCAAACATTTTATGATACTTAAAATATTAAACCTTACAATCCATTTATAATCATGGCCAAACTCCATATGAAATGTCTTTAGTAAAATTTTATTCAAAATGAATGCAACACTCTTGTTATCCTAAGGTACAAAACCTTTTGAATTCAACTCTAGGTTGATAAGACATCGCAAATATAATCGCAGAACAAAGACGATCCAGAGGGTGGCGAAATGCCTTCCTCAATTGTGTCCTTTGCCCAAAGGTTGTGAAGAGTGCATTTCCGCGACTGGCCATAGCGATGAACCCGACCAATCAGTTGGGTCTTTAGGGTTGACGGAAGGAGAGGATCAAAAGAAAACACATGATTCGCGGCGGTCAAGTCAATCCCAGTTCCGGCGACGGAGTATTGGACAATGAGAACACGAAGGGATGGAGAGGTTTGAAAACGTTTAATGACATCTGCACGGGCGGAAGGTTTGACTAAGTAGGAAAGGCCCTCTGCGATCGGAGCTCCAAAAGCGTTGTTGATGTAGGCCACCATCTCCTGAACTGAAAGAGGCGTCATGGTGCCAATCACGGCCTTGTGGGTTTTGGGGAGAGACCGAAAGGTTGAAAGGAAAGCATCCATCTTTGTCTTTGACGTCTTTGCCTCAGGTCTCCCCGAGTCCTTTGGCTTATCTTCAGGGTTCAAAAATACAAAAGACCCAATGTGGGCTCGGCAAACGGGACATGATTCTCTCGCCGATCTTGACCCCGTCCACCAAGTTTTCAGGCAATTGAAACAGTAGAGGTGGTCACATGGATCCACTCGAACTGGAGCCTCAAAGGGCGACTGACAAATCGCACAAATTTCGTCACCCCTTTTTGATTCATCCTCATCATCCTTTGTGTCCTTTGCCATCTTCAGGAAATCCGAAGCGAGCTTCAAGTTGGCCGAGAAAAAGGGATGCATGGTTAAGGAAAAGATAAGGCGCTCAAAGAGGAAACGCAGGAGAGACGGATCATTGCACTCATCCATTTTTGACTTTGCAAAGGCGAGCACGGTTTCATAATGATCTCTGTCGTCTTTCGACAGAGTCACCTCAACGTCTTTCGATTCAAGAGGGGGTAGGCCAATAAAGGGCTTCCCTGAATCATAGGTGTAAGGGGCTGGATCGATGCGAAGGATGGTCGAAAGGTCAAGAGCACGAAAGGGCTTTCCAACTTCATCCAGGTCTTCAGCATGCAGGAGACGGGTGTAAGCAGAGGTCGGGGTTGCGGAGAGACCCCAAAGGTGGCGAAAGCGAAAGGCTCTGAGAGTGGTCTCCGTTTTGGAGTATTCACTTAAGAGGTGAGATTCGTCAAGGATGATGGAATCCCACTCGGGGACATTTAAAAACTCTTCACGGCGGGGGAAACATCCGTAAGACGTCACGACCACATCGGCTTCAAACATCTTTGCAAAATCTGGTTTAGATGACCCATAAGCCTTTACAACTTTGAGGCCAGGTGCCCACTTTGAAAGGTGCTCTATCCAAATAGGAATGATGGTGGTTGGACAAAGAATGAGAGATGGTGGAGTGGCTTCTTTCCTAAGCTTACACATCTTAATCCATGCCACTCCAATCACCGTCTTTCCATAGCCTGGAGGAAGGACAATGGTGCCTCCTGGTCTCATGTCGACAGAATCAAGAAGGGAACAAATGGACTGGTGGAGGATTGATTTCCGTTTCAAGGTGGACACACAGTAGTGGCGAGAGGCAAAGAAGGTAGGAAGGGCCAAGATTTTTCCTCCAAAGTCTGGCTTTAGAGAATTCGTGATGACTTTGGTCATGGATTCTAAGGATGACCTCCTTTGCATTTCCTTCAGGATGAGACCCTGGTAGGAAAAGAGGCGAAGGGTGGGAGGAAGGTCTGCATAAAGGTCTTCCTTTAGGACATAATCCTCTTGAAAGATGAGGCGAGGTGGTAGCCACACGGGCGGATTTTCCTCCGTGCAGGGAGGCCTGGACAAAAGGGTCCAAGGAATTTTTGTCGTGTTGCGATCCAACCAGTACTGTCGCTCAATCTGAACCATCGAAATGACGCCCGACTTGTACCAATTAAGGACCTTCACGTAGATGGCTACCTTTTCTCTGTTTTGATAGGAAAGGTAGGTCGTCGTAAAGTTGACAAAGTGCTTATGGGGGAGGTAGGACCCTTTCTTTAGAGACATGCATCCGCAGTAGTGGCTCCCTAAGTTTTGGTGGAGGTAGTGGGGAATGGAGACATGGATCCAGCGAGGGGACTCTGACCCAAGAAGGGTTGAGGTTTTTCCATTTGGGATCACGTTCAGATTGGATGCACACTTTTTGCAAACTTTGCCTTCACATGCCTTGGTTGGAATTCTGTGGATGGGACAGAGTGATTCTAATGGTGGTTCTTTTGATTCCTGCTTAAATCGTTTCATCTTTTATTTCACGTCTTTGAATTTGGTTTTGTACACAAAATATTAAATTCTACGGTTTCATGAAGAGTTTTACAGAAAATAAGAAGAAAGCGAAAAAATAAAAAATGTTTCCAAAGGTGGATTGATTTCATAATGAATAGAGAAATGCCTAGAGGTGCAAAAACAAAAGGTGAAAAAACTCAAGCATCCGAATCAAAAGATGAATCCCTTGATGAAATTCGCAAGTTGGGATTGGATCCCAACCAGTACATGAAACTCAGCGACTTTCAGCACTTGGATCGGCGCTCCGACATGTACGTGGGGTCGATGGACACACCGGATGAAGGCCTGAATCAGTTCATCTTTGACGCCGATCAGGAGGTAAAGGGCGGAAAGAACCAAAGGACGGCCGTTAAGGTGTCAAGGGAAAGGGTCATGTGCCCCGTCGCTCTGCTCAACATTTATGAGGAGATTACCCAGAACGCCATTGATAAATCAATCGAGGATCCAACCACCAAAACCATCAAGGTGGGAATCAATGAAGACTTGGAGAAGGATGAAATTGAAGTCACCGTGTGGAACGACGGTGAGGGGATTCCGTGCTATGTCCACCCAAAGACGGGCCTTCACGTACCCACCATGTTGTTTGGGGTTCCAAAGACGTCCGATAAGTACGACGATTCAAAGGAACGTGTGTCAGGAGGGCGCAACGGGTGGGGGGCAAAGGCGACTTTTTTCTTTTCAAAAGAAGCAAAGGTGGAAACCTATTCCACAAAGATGGGGAAGGTTTTCAAGCAAACCTTTTTCACCACTAAAAACGAAGATGATGGCCGGACGATTGGGTGGAGGAAGCCATCGATTCGGGAGGTAAAGGTGAATCCCGATCGAAAGAAGGAACCGGTGGGTTATACAAAGGTTTCATTCAAACCCGACTTGGCGAGATTTGGGTTGACGTCTCTTCCTTCCAATCTCGGAAAGGTTTTGAGATCAAAGGTGTGGGACATTGCCGCTTGCACTCATAACGGAATTTCAGTCTACCTCGATGGGAAAAAGTTGCCCGTTGATTCCTTTCCCCATTACGTGTCTCTCTTTTCCCAAGAGGCCCTGTCCACCGTCCCCGTCGATACAATTGAAGGAAAGGACGGTCGGGCAGTGTGGTCCGTCGGTGTTTTACCTCGAGGTGAGGAGACGCCTGAATCTTGGGATATTGGCTTTGTGAATGGCCTTCGGTGTTGTAAGGGTCGCCACATCGAGTACGCTCGCGATAAACTTGGGGAAGTTTTTGGAAAGAAACTAAAGACGACCTTCAAGGGGGCAAAGACACGGGACTACTGCCACATCTTTGTGGCCATCTCCATTGTTCGCCCAAAGTTTGACCACCAGACAAAAACTGAACTGACGTCCCTCCAGAAAGACTTTGGGTTTAAGTGGGAACCCTCAACTCGCTTTGTGTCGGCCCTCCAACGGTGCGGGGTTTTTGATAAGGCAAAGGAGGACATGGAACGGGTGAAGGGTGCAAAAGCCTTAGATGATGCCAATAAGGAGTCAAAGACGACACGTAACCGTCTGATGGGACGGTCAATTGTTGCCATTGAAAAATTGCGTGATGCGTGCAATGCCGGAAAGCGAAAGGCGAATTGTACTCTGATTGTCGCCGAGGGACTGTCGGCCATTCTCTCTGTTGAACCAGGACTTGAAGTTCTCGGGTCAGAGAATTACGGACTGTTGCCCCTGCGTGGTGTCGTCATCAATGCCTCTCAAAACTCTTTGGAAGAAGTGTTGGACAATGAAGAAATCAAAATCATTGTCCAAACCCTTGGCCTCCGTTTTGGGTGCGACTATTCCGACCCAAAGGACTACGCGTCTCTACGCTACAAACACATCTGGATGATGATGGATCAAGATACGGACGGGTCTCACATTTGTGGCCTCCTCTACAACTTTTTGAGGACTTACTTTAAGGGCCTCCTGCAGAACCATCCTGATTTTGTTTATCGTTTTTCGACTCCCTTAATTCGTGCCGTTCCAAAGCCGAGGTATAAGAAGCGGTATGACCTCGTGGAGTTCTTTTCCCATGCAGATTTTGTGCGGTGGATGGCCGACAACGAAGAGGAGTCAAAGTTTTATGACATTATCTACCTGAAGGGATTGGCAACCTCTGACCAGGAAGACATGCGACGCTACATGGAATCTTTCAAAGACCACTTGGTGCGTTTTGAGCATAGGGGTGATGCATCGGATGCTGCACTTGACGTTTTCTTCTCGGATGATAAGGTACATAAGGACGGGCGAAAGGAATTGCTGAAGGCTTATGACCCCACCATCTCTTTTTCGTATGCCCAAAAGAAGGCCGATGTTGCAGATTTCCTCCATAAGGACATGATTCATTTTTCGATGGATTCTCTTGTGCGGGCCATGGCCTGTGCCGTGGATGGCCTGAAACCCTCCCAGAGAAAACTTTTGTATACGGGATTGGCAAAGAAGATATCCTCACGCACAAAGGTTGCCCAACTTGCCGCCACAGCCTCTGCGTTTTCCAACTACCACCACGGCGAAAAGTCGATGGAAGACACCCTCACAAAGATGGCCCAAGAACACACGGGATCCAACAACTTTAACTATTTCTTTCCTGCAGGAGCCTTTGGGTCGAGGTCAAAGGCCCGCGATGAGCACGGTCAGTCGCGTTACATCTTCACCTACGTCAACCCTGTGACAAGGTTTTTGTATCCGTCTGAAGACACTGCAGTGACCCGACGAAAGGTTGAGGAGGAAGAACTCGTGGAGCCCTTTTCCTACGTGCCCATTGTGCCCACCATTTTGCTAAATGGAGCAAAGTCGATTGGGACGGGATGGTCTTCGGACATTCTCGCCTTTAACCCCGTCGAGGTGATTGAGGTCCAAGAGGCCTATGTTCGTGATCAGGGCAAAGAGAGCGAATGCACATGGATTGATAAGGCCGAAGATATGAAGCCTTGGTACTTCATGTATGAAGGATCTATTGAACCTGAAAAGGCAAAGGATGGATCCCTGAAGGCCTACATGTCAAGAGGACGTTTCACCGTGAAGTACGATGAAAAGTGTGTGACCATTCACATCACTGAACTCCCCATCATGACGTGGACGGATGACTTTTTGTTAAAGGTGAAGGAGGCTCACATGTATGAGGATAAGAAAAAGGACGATAAGGATTCGAAGAAGAAAAAGAGAAAAGAGCCGAAGAAACCAAAGACGCCAAAGGTAAAGTTTATTATCGATGAAAACAATCGCTCGACCAACTGTAAGGTGGACGTCATGTTCTTTTGCGACCCCGAAAAGATTCAAAAGTTCTTAGCGTCAACTGAAGAAGGCCTGTCAGATGGCTACTCCCACCCAAAGCTGGTGAAGGCCCTTTCGATGGAGAAGCGTATTGGTGCTACCAACATGCATGCGATGGATGTCGAGACGACGGAGGATGGTGCCCAACGCTATGTCCTCACAAAGTTTAACAAGACGTCTGAGTTTTTCAAGGTGCATGGGGTCCATCGCTTAGCATTGTATGAGGAACGAAAGGCTTTTCAGCTTGAAAAGTGGTCTCGGAAACTGTTGAAGTTAAAGGCCCAATGGAGATTTGTCAATGAGATGCTTGACGAAAAGATTGACATTAAGAGAAAAAAGAGGGATGAAGCCTTTGGGATTTTGAAGGATGCAAAGTTTCCCTCGGATGTTCGAGTGAAGGAACCCGCTCCACCTTCAGACAAAGACTTAGTTGTGAAAAAGGTGAAGGGTAGTGATGAAGCCAAAGATGATGATGAACCTAAAGATGAAGATTCAAAGATTTCTTCTCGGACCTTTCACTACCTCCTTGACCTTTCCTTCACCTTTGTGTGTGAAGAGAGACTTCGAAAGCTGAAGAAGGAGATTAATGACCTAAAGGCAAAGATGAAAGCTTATGAAAAAACCTCAGTGTGGGATCTTTGGCTGAATGACTTAGATGTCCTGAAAAAAGAAACCATTAAGTTTATGGATGAAAAGGAAGCCCGTTGTCTCTCGGATGCTAAGAAGGGAACAAAGAAGAGGACTGGGGCAAAGGGGAAGGGAGGAACAAAAAGAAAGAAATAAATTTTTTTGATTATTGTCACATATTCATGAGCGAGAGGGATTGTGCATTGAAGGAAAAAGGTGAAACGTGTATTTGAGTGACTAACATTGAAGAATAAATAACACGTGAAATATCAGAGGGAGACATCACTTCTTTTGACATTTCTTTTGGAAGTGGTGTTTTTCTTTATTTACAAGGTCCTCAAGAATTATGATGAAAGTTGAAAAAGGTGTTAAATTTGAGTAAATTATTATTGATCTTGTTTGCATGCCTCCACAAAGTCCTTCATGGTAATTGTGTACATTTTTCAAAATCTTTCTTTGCTGCCACATAACCTTTACCACCTGGACAATAATACCGTTCTCGAAAGGTGTAAAGATAACGTCGAAAGTAGAGGGAAAGGAGTGCAATGGTTGGAAAGCGTCTGACATGGAAAAGGTAAATTGGGTGATCCTTTTTAAGGCCTTGGATAGGCATTCCACCAAAGGGAATCAACCATCGAGCGACGTCAAGGTGGCCATACACACAAGCCCACTTAAATGCATAGTCTGAATCGGCGTGAATGTCAACAGGTGATTCGATGGACGTTGAATAGTCGACCAACCATCGAGCGACGTCAAGGTGGCCATGAAAACAAGCCCAACTAAATGCAAAGTCGGAATCGGTGTGAATGTCAACAGGTGATTCGATGGACGTTGCATAGTCGACCAACCATCGAATGACTTCAAGTTGGCCATTCAAACAAGCCCACTTAAATGCATAATCTTTGTCGGCGTGAATGTCGACAGGTGATTCGATGGATATTGCATAGTCGACAAACCATCGAACGACTTCAAGGTGGCCATTGAAACAAGCCAACCTAAATGCATTGTCTCCATAGGTGTGAATGTCAATAGGTGATTCGATGGACGTTGCATAGTCAACCAACCATTGAGCGATGTCAAGGTGGCCATTTCCACAAGCGCACCTAAATGCAAAGTCTTTTCCGGCGTGAATGTCAAGATCTGGATATTCTTGAGCAATCCTTTTGGCTTGGTCTAATTGACCTTTCTGACATGCCCCCACAAAGTCCTTCATGGTAATTGTGTCCATTTTTCAAAATCTTTCTTTGCTGTCTCATAACCTTTTCCACCTGGACAGTAATACCGTTCTCGAAAGCCATAGAGAAACCGTCGAAAGTAGAGGGAAAGGAGTGCAATGGTTGGAAAGCGCCCGACATAGAAAGGAATCAACCATCGAGCGACTTTAAGAGGACACAGTTGTCAAAAAAATAATCATGATTTATTCATTCGAAACAGGTTAAGCTTGTTAGACATCAGTAAGACATGGCCAATCAACTCGTCTGCCGAGCATCCATCTAGGCATTCAATCTCAAATTCATAAGATGTGTCATTCACAAAAGTGAGATCATAGGCCACCTTCCCAAGTATGAAGGTCTTTCGATCCTTTAGACGAGTGGATGGTGGAAAGCCAGAAGGACCTAAAGATCCCAAAGGCTGAGGAATCTCTTCCTTTAATTGAAAACGAATGGTGACATCTCCTAAGGACATATCCATTGGGGGTTCGATACGCCTCTTCTCCACAAGAGTTACTTTTCCAGAAACCTCATCAAGTGTTTTCCGAATTGATCCTTTGTAGGTCCAATCAATTGTGTTGGACGTCTTTACCTCATCCCATCCATCATAGGCGGATAGGGTATGATCGAGATAGTCATAGTCCTCCTTTGTGAGTTGCTTAAACGAGACTTCAATCTCCGTAGTTGGAAGGGGTGCATAAGAGGAAAACCATCTCTTGAGGTCAGGAAGGACTGGGGCAAAGAGGTAGTCTGGATCCATTAAAAAATAGGTCTAGAATAAAAAATGAATCACACACGTACCCAAATCGATAGGTCGGAAAAGAATCTGAGGTCAACGTTCGGCCATGCACCCTTTCGGTCTTCCAACTTAATGGCAGAAGACGCCGCAGAGATTTTAAAGTTTACCCCCGCATGTGGCGTCCCAGTGGACACCCTGAAGAAGCCTACAAAGGAAGCCTTAGATGCATCCTTTGAAGTAAACTTTGAAGACGCCATTCGCGCCGAACACCTTCCCGAAGAGTTTGATGCGGCAGAAAAGTGGCCGTCTCTTGACGCCTTTGGGGTCCGTAACCAAGGCCAGTGCGGCTCCTGTTGGGCCGTGTCATGCGCGTCAGCCATCACCGATAGGTTGGCCATTCACTTTAACAAAAAGGTTCCCCTTTCGGCCCAACCCTTAGTGTCTTGTGGAGGTCAAGGTGAAGATTCACCTCTTACAGGTAACCCGGCCCTATCTGATGTTCCTTCCGCCTATTGTGCATCGGCCTCCTCGGCGGGGGCCACAGGGTGTGAAGGAAATGTGCTGGAAGGTGGCCTCCTCTACATGGAGAAGAATGGAACCGTCGCGGAAGCCATCTCCCCTTACCAATCCGATTCATCGAGCCACGTTCCCTCCTGCAAAACCCTTTGTGAGAGTTTGCTCGATTACCCTGAGGTGGTGAAAGCAGGCGCCCATGTCCTGAAGACGAAACGAAAGGTGGACCTCGTCCACCCGTCGTCCAACCTCGCCGACAACATTGTAAAGATGAAGGAGGAAATTTTGACCAATGGTCCCATCCAAGGGGCCTTTACGGTATTCAATTCCTTCATTACATTTTTCAGGCAAAACCCAACGGGGATCTATCGCAATGATCCTGACCATGTTGCCGGTGGCCATGCCGTAAAGATTGTGGGATGGGGCACGGATGAGGAGAGCGGAGATCAGTACTGGAAGGTTGAAAATTCTTGGGGGAACGAGTGGGGCGATGGAGGTTTCTTTAAAATGTTCATGGCAAAACCCAATGATCTCCAAAACGAGGGACGTGTCTTTGCTTATAACGCCGTTGCTGGATTTCCCAATCCATCTCAAGCATTCCTAAACTTTCCATTTCCCGAGCCGGCACCCATCCATCCCCACAAAAAGGCCCACCACCATAAGAGACAGCATAAGAAACCAAAACATCACCATAAGAAAAGGCATCAAAAGGATGAAGCCGACTTAGATCTTAATGACCTCAAATTAAGTGAGCATGGATCAACGTCTAAAACGATCCCTCACTGGGTTTGGTACGCCATTGGTGGCGGGATTCTCGTCATTATCATCATCACTGTTGTTGTGGTCGTTGTAAAGAAACACAAAAAGGCTTTAGGATCTGATCCTTCTAAATAAAAATAATGTGACTTTAAATTTTATTTCCACCGTAGTGAGTTGCTCCATCAAAACATAGGCCGTGACGAATCAACCAAGTGAATGAATCTTTAAGCATTCGCTTTTGAGAACATTTTGGGGTTTAAGATTTTTTATGTGAGCCTTTTCAGCGGAAGATTATGAAATTGTGGGCTACATTGAAGCACGAAAGCGAATTTATTATCCTAAGTATGCTGAGATTGCGCGGGAGACTCGACGGTTTGCTCAGCTGAAGAAAAAGTTGGAACGAGGTGAGAACATCCAGATTGTCGAAGTGGATGGGCCTCGCTATGATCCCGATTCATCTCCCTTTGATCAGGTCGTTGACGGATCCCTTTCCATGTCCCACAAAATGCTTGACGCCCTCATGGAAAATCCAACCCAAGCTTTTGGTCATGGCTACTCCTTAGCCGGTGCCCTTTTGGATTGGTCTCCTAAACTCTAACTTTCCATCCTTGATGATAGGTCCAGTTTCCCAAATGATAATCACACAAATTTCCTGAAGAAACTGGCTTTCCACATCCATAGACGGAGCAAGATTTCTTTTTTGGCATTTATAAGAATCTACATGAAAG